>Ga0209415_10001011_pt1 | contig 53319 bp, 43 predicted proteins | sample PeaSoiSIISIP2007_FD_187696 | JGI IMG/M metagenome (GOLD analysis project Ga0209415, IMG submission 187696) | Peat soil microbial communities from Weissenstadt, Germany - SII-SIP-2007 (SPAdes) (version 2) | ecosystem: Environmental > Terrestrial > Soil > Wetlands > Peat | place: Germany... | reverse complement strand
CTTTGGGTATCCTTCCCCTTCGTATTTGCATAGCGACACTCTACCGAGTGTCACTAATCATTCTGAACGAGAACAGCAACGTAAAGGGGATTGATGCCGCAGAAGATCGCCGCTTCGGATGCTTCTTACTTTCTCGGGTTTGACGGCGGAGGAACGAAGACGGAATGCGTACTTGCCGATGCGGAGGGCCGCGTGGTGGCCCGGACGTCGGCCGGGCCGTCCAATCCGCTGCGCACAGGCTACGCGAGGGCGTGGTTCGCTCTCAGCGACGCAGGCGACTCCGTTTTGAAGCAGCAGAAGATTCACTCCGGCCATGTTCGCGGCATCTGCGCCGGCCTGGGAGGCGCGGGACGCTCCAGCGTGACTCGGAGCGTGACGAGTTTCTTCGAGCGCGGCTATCCGAACGCCAAAGTCCGCGTGACGACCGACCTCGAGATCGCTCTCGAAGCGGCCTTCGGCCCGGCCGAAGGAATGATCCTCCTCGCGGGCACCGGCTCCGCCGCTTTTGGGCGCGATTCCAGCGGCCGAACCGTGCGTGCGGGCGGCCGAGGGCCGTGGATCAGCGATGAAGGCAGCGCATTCGACATCGGGCGCCGCGCGTTCCAGGCTGTCGTGCTGGCGGAAGAGCACCGCGGCCCGGAGACAGCGCTCTCGAAGCGGATTTTCGCCTGGCACCAGTGCCGCGATTGGGACTTGCTCGTCGAGCGAATCGCCAAGAATCCGGATGCCGTGTTTCCGATGACGTTTCCACTTGTCGCAAAACTGGCGGATGACGGCGACGCAGTCTCACGCGAGATTCTTTCGGGCGCGGCCGCCTCCCTCGCCGGGCTCGCGGCCAGCGTGGCGAAAAATCTTGGCTGGAATGAGCGGGACGTTCCGATCGCGAATGTGGGCGGAGTGTTTGGCCGCTCAAAATATCTCGATGGTGCAATCGAGGCGGAGCTGAAGAGGGCAATCCCTCGAGCGCGCGGCGTGAAGGTCGAGATTTCTCCCGCGGAGGCCGCTGCGCGAATGGCCGGCCGGATAGCCGGCGCAACGGGACATGCCGCCTGAGCCAGATGCGCGGATCGAGCGCGCGCGGTTGGCCTCCGGCGACGAACTGAAATCCCTCGTGCACGACGCGAGTGAGGAAATCCTGCTCACCCTTCTCGAGAATCCGAATCTGGAAGAGCCTCATGTCATCCTGTTGCTCGAACGCCTTGACCTGCCTGCGAGTGTCCTCAGCGCTGTGGCTGGGGAGGGGAAGTGGACGTCGAGCGAAGGAGTCCGGCTGCGTCTGGCGCGGCATCCGCGCACGCCCAAGCGCTTCGCGCTGGCTGCCGTGCGGCAGCTTTTTCTGTTCGATCTCGTGCGGCTGAGCCTGCTGCCGTCCGCGCCTGCCGACATCCGCCGCGTGGCCGAAGAGGTGATCTTGACGCGCGTGCCTCATCTTGCGGTGGGAGAGAAACTGACGCTCGCGCGACGCGGTCCCGCGCGCGTAGCTGGAGCGCTCCTTGCCGAAGGGCATGCGCAGGCGGTGAAGCTTGCTCTGGCGAATCCATTTCTCACGGAGAGCCAGGTGCTCAAAGTACTTGCCAAATCGGGAGTCCCTGAACGCGTCGTCGTGGCGATCGCGCATCATCCGAAATGGTCGTGCCAGTACAATGTGCGGATCGCGCTCGTTCGCAATGCGCACACGCCAGCAGCGTCGGTGCTGGCATTTCTTCCCCAACTCACGCTGCGCGATTTGAAGGACGTGTCCAAACTCGAAGGCTTGGCGGCGTATCTGAGAAAACACATCCAGCAAGAGCTATCGCGCCGGGCGGAGAGCACCGGAACGCCTGCGCGGCGGCATCCGATCTGATAGGCTGGTTTGGAAGACTTATGGCAAAGAGATCGAATCAGGTTCGGTGGATCATTGCGCTGGGCGCGATCGCGCTGGTCGGAGTGCTGGTTTACTCGTCGTTCCAGCAGACGCGCGAACGTTACGAAGTCTGCGTCACGTTCAAGGGCGCGACGCATTGCGCTACGGCGGCGGGGGCAACCTACGAGCAGGCGGTCCGCAGCGCCCAGGGGATCGATTGCGAGCTCCTGGCGAACGGCCGCGACGAAAACATGGTCTGCCTCGACACGCAAGCCGCGAGCATCCGCCCGGTCCGATGACGCGCTGCCTGAATTGCGGAGCCGAGCGCGATGCGGACGTCTGCGGTTCCTGTGGTCTCAGTTCGATTGCCGCCGAATTCTCGCTGCGCCGCAAGCTGTTGAATCGCACGGCTCTTTTCGTCCTCGGAGCGCTTGCGTTCGTGGCCGCCAGCGGCCGCTATCCGGCGCTTGATTTGGACGGTGTTCTGATTTTCATCGGTGCGCTCTTTTTCCCGACGCTCGGTCTGGCCATCTGGGTGGAGCGCCGCGCGTTGCGCCATGCGGAAGTGGAAGGAATGAAACGCATCTACTACGGACTGGTGCCCCTGCCCTGGCTGCTCTCCGTGCTTCTGTTCGCCAACGGAGCACTCGATCGCGCGCCGGCGCAGCTTGAGGTCGCGCGCGTCGTCGGGAAATTTTCAATGACGGGCGCGCTGCCGAGCCGCCGTCTGGTGGTCACATCGTGGCGTGAAGGGCACCGCGTTGAGCGCGTCTGGGTGGATCGGAGCGACTTCGACAGCTTCAGCCGAGGCGATCTCGTCGAGGTGAGAGTCCAGGAAGGGCTGGTTGGAATTCCCTGGGTTGCGGGTGTTTCGCACCGCTGACCTGCTGCCAGTCAATTCGCAGAGGTCAGTAGAACGGGCGCATGTCGGGCATATGGGTTAGCGAAACCTCAAGGACGCGGCCGTAATCGCCCAGCGTGAATCGGATCAATTCCGCCGGCCCGACATCTCGTACTGTCCAATCCATGGTCGGGATGATGCGGGACTCCTGCGCCAGGTCGCCGCTTTCGAAGTCTTTTCCCTGTGCATGAAGATCCGACGGCAATACCAAGTACACGAGGCGCGCCCGGATATCGAGCATTAAGTACCGGTGACCCAGCAGCAGGAGGACGATGTTGGGGTCTTTGTTCTTGGCCTTTTTGTCCTTCTTTCCGGGTTGGTACACGTTCCATGCGAGCGGCGCCTTGCCGTCAAGTCTCAATTGGGCGTTGGTTATCTGCTGCCAGTAGATGAGCTGCGACTCGCCGCTTGAGCCCGTTTGGGAAACGGCGGCCACACTCGGGAACGACACGGTGACCGCAATCAGCACGAATACGGGCCACCACGCCGGCGAATGAGCGGCTCGGGCGAGGCTGAGTTTTCGCGGTGCGAAATCCATCAATTAGAAGAATACATCAGCGGAAGGCATTGCGGAGCGCGGCGTGCGGCGCTAGTCCCACTTCACGCGCACCTGCCGTGCGGAAACGACGACGTATCCTTTCGCGCGTCCGTGCTCGACGACGTCGCGCAAAATCGCCACGTCCTGCTCGCAATACGTGGCGACGCGATCCTTTTGCCCGGCGCGCCACCATTCGACTGCCTGCAAGCCGTCGCCGCTCTTTGCCGTGCCGAGTGTATCGCGGGCGAGCTGGTCGAGCTTCACACGATGTCCCAACTGTTTGAATAGGGCCTCGTGGACATCGAACGAGCGCTGGCGGATGGCCTCGACGGGAGCGTAGGCACGAAGCACTTCGATATCGAACCGATTGCCGTTGAACGTGACGACGTGCGTGAAGTTCTCGAGCTCGGCCACGAGCTTTCCGACGTCGGGTTCGAACCAGCGCCGGAAGTTATGTTCACGGTCCCATGTGACGGCGACGGCAACCCCGAACGCCGGGATATTTCCCCAACCGCCCGGCACTTCGTGCGACAGGCGCAGCGTCTCGATATCCAAGTAGATTTCGCGATCGAAGAGTCCGGGCGTGGGAATCTCCCTTAAACAGCAAATTCAAATTGCATCGGCTATCGGACGGAGACTTCCCCGAGCGATTTATCGAGGAGGCGAATGCCTTCGTCCACGTCCGCCTTCGAGATGTTCATCGGCGGGGCCATGCGGATGACATTGCCGTAAAGTCCTCCCTTGCCGATCAGCAGTCCGTTGGCGCGCGCACGCTCCATCAACTCGGCGGTTTCGACGGGCGCGGATTCCTTCGTCTGGCGGTCGCGGACCAATTCGAGCGCCTGCATCATTCCCATCCCGCGTACATCGCCGATCAGGATGTACTTCTCCTTCAGCTCCTCAAGCTTCTTCCTGAGATATCCGCCGACCACATACGTGTTTTCGCGGAGATTTTCCTCCTCGATCACTTCAATCACGGCGCGGGCCGCGACCGAAGTGACGGGATTTCCGCCGAACGTCGAAATTGTCAGCCCCTGGAACTTGTCCGCTAGCTCCGCGGTCGTAATCGTCGCGCCGACCGGCACGCCGTTCCCCATGCTTTTGGCGCACGTGATGATATCGGGAATGACCTCCCACTGCTCGATGCCAAACCATTTCTTGCCCGTGCGCCCGAAGCCGGTCTGGACCTCATCCGAGATGAAAAGCCCGCCGTAGTTCTTCACGATGCGGTAAACGATCTTGAAATACTCGGGCGGCGGCGTGATGAATCCCCCGACGCCCTGAATCGGCTCGGCGATGAATGCGGCAATCGACCCGCTCGTGGCGGTCTGAATCACGTTTTCGACATCGCTCGCGCAGGCCACGCCACAATCGGGATACTTCAAATGCAACGGGCAGCGGTAGCAGTAAGGACTCAGAGCGTGGGTCACGCCCACGCTGATGACACCGCTCTTGCGCCACGCCGCCTGCGCCGTCACTCCCTTCGCCAGAGTCGACCCGCCCGCGTACGCGTGCCGCAGCGCGACGACGTCATAGCTGGAGCTAGCCATGCGGGCGAGCAGTATGGCGGCTTCGTTCGCTTCCGTGCCGGAGCTGGTGAAGAAGCTCTTCTGCAATTTTCCCGGCGTGATTTGCGCGAGTTTTTCCGCAAGCGCGACGATGGCTTCGTTGGGGAAGAGTGTGGAGGTGTGCTGGAGCTTGTCGACCTGAGCCTTGATCTTAGAAGTCACCTTCGGGTTGCAGTGCCCGACGCCAATCGTGACGATTCCTCCGAAGAAGTCCAGATACTTGTTCCCCTCGATGTCCCACAGGTATTGCATCGAGGCATGGTCGGCCACGAGCGGTTCGCGATAGTAGTTTGTGACCGCAGGCCACAAATACTCCCTGTGCTTGCGGACGACCTCTTCGCTTCGGCTTTGTGTGATCTTCGGTTGCGTTGTCATTTCTCGGCAGTTTACCCCGCGGCTGCACGATCCAGCAAGGGCGCCCGGGCGGAGGCGATTCGGCGGGCGCGCCATCGCGAAACAGGGCGTGCGATTGCTTCGAGTTCCCGTATAATCCCGCCCAAGACGATGGAAGCCGTGTTGAGAAACCTCGTTCGCGCGTTCGGGCGGATTTTCCCGGACTGCGTGACCCTCAGCCAGGCAATCGCCTTCAACATGTTCCTGGCGTTCTTTCCCTTGCTTCTCCTTGTGCTGGGGCTCCTGAGCGGCACGTCACTTTTTCACGATGCCTTGCGGGAAATCCCGGAGCGTCTGACTCAGATACTCCCTCCCGGCAGCACGCAAGTGGTGGCCGAGTACTTCGTCCGAAAGGCCGTGCATCCGTGGAGATGGGCCTTGCTCGGTTTAGGCGGGACACTGCTCGCCGGCACTCAGGTGATGATGGGTTTCATCGAGGGCTTCCGGGTTGTCGAGGGGGACCTGCTCCAACCGGGATATTGGAGGCGGCAGGTGCGAGCCCTGGGCCTGTTGTGCCTGACGATCGTGCCGATTCAGATCGTGGTGGTACTCACTGTGTTCGGCAAGCAGGTGCGGGCTTGGATGGTGCATTACACGTCTTCGCCCGAGCTTACTCACGTGCTCGGAATAGCGTCTTACGCGGCGGGCGTTTTCGTGCTGGCGATGGGTGTGCTCGTCGTGCTCTATCGCATCGGGCGTCCAGGGCACACCGGCTTCCGCGTGCTGTTGCCGGGCGCCACAGTGGCTACCGTGCTCTGGTGGGCCGTCGATGTTTCGTTCGGCTATTACGTCCGAAGGATGCCGTATGACGTGGTCTATCGTGGCCTGGCTTCGGCAATTGGCCTGTTACTGTGGATGTTTCTGACCGCGATGATCGTGCTTTTGGGCGCCGCCTATAACGCGGAGGCGCGCGAGGCCCGGGAAGCGGCGTCTGGGAAGAGCAAGCTCATCGTGATCGTCCCGTAGGTTCCGGGCCGTCGAGCTATTGTTGTGCTGGCGGCCAAAGCTGCTACACTACCTGTGTTGGCTGATTTTCCCCTGCGGTGGAAACCCTTCCACTCCGCGGAGGCGCGATGAGCGAAATTCGCGTCGAATGCTATGCGGGGCACCGCGCCGACGAACGTCCTCTTCGGTTCGTCCTTCGTGGACACGAGTACGTGGTACACGAACTCGATGGCCGGTGGTATTCCCCTCAAGCGAGCTACTTTCGCGTTCTCGCCGATGACGGCAATTACTACGTTTTGCGTCACGACGAAGCGCAGGATTTCTGGACGCTCGACGGTTTTCGCGCGGCTCGCCACGGATAGGACGGCGACACGTGCAAAATACGGTTAAGGTAGATCTGCGGCGCCACGAGCGGATCGTGGTGCCGGGGGCGCTCCCGACTCGAGTCACGCGCGGGGAAAGTGGACCGCGCATCGAAGGAGTCGCGACCGTGATCGGTATGGGAGGCATGTTTTGCCGCACGAAGGACACGCAGCCGCCAGAAACCGTCCTGCCGCTGGCTTTGACGTGCGGCTCCAACTCGTTCGAAGTGGAATGCAACGTGCGCTACGTGAACGATAACGGCATGGGAATCGAGTTCACGAAGTTTACGCCTGAGAACGAGCAGAAACTGAAGAAGCTCCTGCTCCAGCTCCGCACGTAAATCCCCCTTGCGCGTATTGCACACTCCACTCCCGACGCCGCAACTTTTGTCTAGCGGCGGGGTTACAATCTACGTGGAAACCATGCACCAACGCTGCATATGCCGGCCTGCGGGCGGATTTCGGGAGAGGCAACTCACCCGGTCCGAGCGCCGGCGCGGCCGTAGCCGTCTCGACACGGCAGGCGCGGTGTTCTTAGGCGCAACGCTGATTGCCCTGCTGGCCGCAACGATTACACTGGCCGCCCCGAATGCAAGCGCCGACAGACATGAGGCGAAGCCCGGCGTCAACACGGAACCAACGACCCTCGACAGTAAATTCAAAGGCCATCTGCCGATTACTGAGCTAACGGAGGACCAGGCGATCGTCCACGCCTTGAACCGTCTGGCTTACGGCCCTCGCCCGGGAGACGTCGATCGCGTCCGGCAGCTCGGTCTCGAAAAGTGGATCGACCAGCAGCTCCACCCGGATTCGATCGACGATTCCGCGCTCGACACGCGTTTGCAGAAGTACCCGACGCTGGCGATGCCCTCGAAGAAACTCCTGGACGAATTCCCGCCGCCCAATCTGGCTGCCAAGAATGCCGGAGAGACCAAGGACGAATACAAGCAGCAGATCATGGATAAGCGCCGGGAAGCGATGGCCGATGTGGTGGAGACGGGGAACGACAACATCGACAAGGCTCAGGAGGCGCTTGCGAAGATCCAGGGCCCGAATCGCATCGTCGCCGAGCTTTCGATGGGCAAGCTGGATCGCGCCGTCTACAGCAACCGCCAGCTCGAAGCCGTGATGGAGGATTTCTGGTTCAATCACTTCAACGTCTTTGCGAATAAAGGCGCGGACCGCTGGCTGCTCACGTCGTACGTTCGCGACACGATTCGGCCGCACACGATGGGAAAATTTCAGGACCTATTGACCTCGACCGCCAAGAGCCCGGCGATGCTCTTCTTCCTCGACAACTGGCTGAGCGTCGATCCGGTGGCATTCGAGCGGCACAAACAGGAAATCGCGATGCGCCGCGCGCGCTATCAAGGAATCTTCGGCGGAGGGTTTCCGCCAATGCCGGGCACCTTTCCCGCTCCCGGGGGAGGTTTTCCGGGAGAGCAGGCTGGTGCGCGCCCGCAGCAACAGGACCGCGGGCTGAATGAGAATTACGGGCGCGAGGTGATGGAGCTGCACACCGTCGGCGTCGATGCCGGGTACACGCAGCAGGACGTGATCGAAATGGCGCGGTGCCTCACCGGATGGACCGTCCGCGAACCCCGACGCGATCCCGAATATCTCTTCCGGCCGGAATTTCACGCCGAGGGCAAGAAGGTGGTGATGGGCCGCACGTTCGATTATGGGGGCGAAAAAGACGGCGAGGAAGCGTTGAAAATGCTCGCCAACGATCCGCGCACCGCCAAGTTCATTTCGACCGAGCTGGCGCGCCATTTTGTCTCGGACAATCCGCCGCCAGCGCTAATCGATCGCATGGCCAAGAACTACGAGGCGACGGGCGGCGATATTCGCAGCGTGCTGAAGACAATGATTTACTCGCCGGAGTTCTGGTCGAAGCAGGCGTATCGCGCCAAGGTGAAGACGCCGTTCGAGCTGGTGGCCAGCACGGCGCGCGCCTTGAACGCGGACGTCACGATTTCATTGCCGCTGGTGATGTGGGTTGGCCGCATGGGCGAGCCGCTGTTCCTGTGCCAGCCGCCCACCGGCTACTCGGACAAGGCGCAGACCTGGGTCAACACGGGCGCTCTATTGAACCGACTCAACTTCGCGCTCGCGTTCGCGACTAGCCACATGCCCGGTGCCAGTGAGGATCTGAGCACGATGTTTGGAGAGGATGCGTCGAAGGACCCCGAATTGGCGCTCACGCGCTCACTGGAGCTTTTCCTCGACGGGCAGGTGGAACCGCAGACGCGCCAGACGCTCGAGAGCCGGCTGAACGATCCCCAGGTTTTGCAGGCGCGCCTCGACGACCCGGTCAAACAGGTGAACGAAGGTTTGCTTTCCGGCCTGATTTTGGGCACGCCCGAATTCCAGCGGCGCTAGGGAGAACCACGATGAATATTTCCCGGCGATATTTCCTGAAAGACGGCGGCATCGCGATGCTGGGGATGGCGTCGTTGCCGTCATTCTTGCAGCGTGCGGTGGCATCTACCGTCACGCCGAGTAAGAAGAAGATGGTGGTGCTGTTTCAGCGCGGCGCGATGGACGGCCTCAACGTGGTCGTTCCATTCGCCGAGCCGGATTACTATCGACTGCGCCCGTCGATCGCGATTCCCGAGCCGCGGCGCGGCGGCGAGGATGGTGCCATCGACCTCGACGGCTTCTTCGGTTTGCACCCGAGCCTACAGCCCTTACAACCGCTCTTCCAGAATGGCCAACTGGCGATTGTGCAAGCTGTCGGCTCGCCCGATCCGACGCGCTCGCACTTCGACGCGCAGGATTTCATGGAGTCAGGCACGCCCGGCGTGAAAGCCACCGAAGACGGCTGGCTTAACCGCGCGTTGCAATCGATGCCCGAGGAACAGAAGTCTCCGTTCCGCGCCGTCGCGTTTGGCCCGTATCTACCGCGGACGCTCGAAGGCAGCGCGCCAACGGTCTCCATACCGGACCTGAAGCAGTTCAAGATGTACGGCCCGGAGCAGACGGTCGAAGGCGGCTTTGAGGCGATGTACGCGCAGACGGTTGATGAGGCTATGCGCGGCGTTGGGCATGAGACGTTTGAAGCGATCGATCAACTCAAGAAGATCAATCCAGATTCGTATCAGCCCGGCAACGGCGCACAATACCCGCGGAGCCGATTCGGCCAGAGTCTTCAGGAGATCGCCGAGCTATTCAAGGCCGACATCGGCCTCGAAGTGGCGTTCCTCGATAGCGGCGGCTGGGATCACCACGTCAACGAAGGCGGCGTGCAAGGGCAGCTCTCGAATCTGTTGCGCGATCTGGGGCAGGGAATTGCAGCCTTCCATCAAGACATGGGCGACCGCATGGGTGACGTCGTGTTCGTTAGCATGTCGGAGTTCGGACGCACGGCGCGTGAAAACGGAAACCGCGGCACCGACCACGGCCACGCCAATTGCATGTTCCTGATGGGCGGCGATATCAAAGGCGGAAAGGTTTATACGCGCTGGCCCGGAATGAATGAGGGCCAGCTCCATGAGGGACGCGACCTCGCCGTCACGACCGATTACCGCAGCGTTCTCGGCGAAATCATGACGAAGCACCTCGGCGGACGCGACCTTAGCGCCGTGTTCCTCGGCTTCGCCAACGATCCGCGACAGTTCCTCGGCCTCATCAAGTCTTAGGGCAGAGTTGCGCAAAGAAAAAGGGAGGGCGAACGCCCTCCCCGGTTTCTCGCTTAACTCCGACTTCCGATATACCAATATCTAGTCGCTGCCGGCCTTGATTCTCATCGAGAAGAAGGACCGATAGACGAAGGTAAACGAGACGATGAAGAACGCGGCCGCGAGGATGTGCGTCAAGTGAGCGTTCCCCTGGGACGCGGTCAGTGACACCGCGAGCTCGACCGCGAGCAATCCGAATAGCGTCGTGAACTTGATCACGGGATTGAGCGCCACCGAAGATGTGTCCTTGAACGGATCGCCAACCGTGTCGCCCACGACGGTCGCGTCGTGCAAAGGAGTCCCTTTCTGCTTGAGCTCGACTTCGACGATTTTCTTTGCGTTATCCCACGCGCCGCCGGCGTTGGCCATGAAGATGGCCTCGTAGAGACCGAAAACTGCGATTGAAATCAGGTAGCCGATGAAAAAGAACGGTTCGACGAACGCGAAGGACAGCGCCGCGAAGAACACGGCGATGAAAATGTTCAGCATGCCTCGCTGGGCGTACTTCGTGCAGATTTCCACCACCTTCTTGCTGTCTTCAACCGAGGCTTTCTCGACGCCCTCGAGCTTGATGTTGGCTTTGATGAATTCAACGGCCCGGTAAGCGCCGGTCGTCACCGCCTGTGTCGAGGCGCCGACGAACCAGAAGATCATCGCGCCTCCAGTGATCAATCCGAGCACGAAAGGCGCGTGCAGGAGCGAGAGTTTCTCGACGTTGATCTTGAGGCCGTCCGTTAGGGCCATGATGATCGAAAAGATCATGGTGGTTGCGCCGACAACGGCCGTCCCGATGAGAACCGGCTTCGCCGTGGCCTTGAACGTGTTGCCCGCGCCGTCGTTCTGCTCGAGCAGCTCCTTCGCGCGCTCGAAGTTCACGTCGATGTTGAAATCCTTCTTGAGCTCCGCGACGGGAACATTTTCGATCAGCGACAGCTCGTAGATCGATTGCGCGTTGTCCGTCACAGGGCCGTAGGAATCGACTGCGATCGTCACGGGCCCCATCCCCAGAAAGCCGAAGGCCACGAGGCCGAACGCAAACACCGGCGCGGCGATCATCAGGGCAGAGAGCCCACCGAGGCTGACGAGATACCCAATGGACATCAGCGCAACCATCGTCAATCCCAGGTAATAGGCTGAGAAATTCCCAGCCACGAAGCCGGACAAGATTCCGAGCGATGCGCCACCTTCCTGCGCTGAACGCACCACCTCCCGGACGTGCCTCGAGTCCATCGACGTGAAGACCTTGACGAGTTCCGGAATGACGGCGCCGGCCAGCGTCCCGCAGGAAATGATCGTCGCAAGCTTCCACCACTGTGTCGTGTCGCCGCCGAGATCGGGAATCATGCAGTAGGAAATGAGGTAGGTGAGCGCGATGGAAACGATCGACGTGATCCATACAAGGGATGTCAGCGGCGACTCGAAGTTCATCTCGTCCGCGTTCGCAAATCGCGCGCTGGCGATCGCGCTGTTGATGAAGTAAGCGACCGCGCTCGCTACCAGCATGGCAATGCGCATGACGAAAATCCAGACGAGCAACTGCACCTGTATCACCGGGTTCGAGACGCCCAGCAGAATGAACGTGATCAGCGCGACGCCGGTAACTCCGTAAGTCTCGAACCCATCGGCGCTCGGTCCCACCGAATCGCCCGCGTTGTCGCCCGTGCAGTCCGCGATCACGCCCGGGTTGCGCGCGTCGTCTTCCTTGATCTTGAACACGATTTTCATCAGGTCGGAGCCGATATCCGCGATCTTCGTGAAAATGCCGCCCGCAATGCGCAGTGCCGCGGCGCCCAGCGATTCGCCGATTGCGAATCCGATGAAGCACGCTCCCGCGTAGTCACCGGGAACAAACAGCAAGATGATGAGCATCATCAGCAGTTCCACGCTGATCAGCATCATGCCGATGCTCATCCCGGCGCGAAGCGGAATCTGATAAATCGGAAATGGCTTTCCAGCCAGGCCCGCGAACGCGGTCCGCGAATTCGCGAAGGTGTTTACGCGAATGCCGAACCAGGCGACGCCGTAGCTGCCCAGGATTCCGACAACGCTGAAGAACAGGATCATGAAGACGCGAATCGCCTCATAGTGTTGCAGGACTCCGAAATAGAGGACGATGATGGCGGCGATGAAAATCCACAGCAGAAAGAGGAATTTTCCCTGGGTCACTAGATACGTCTTGCAGGTTTCGTAGATGAGCTCGGACATCTCGCGCATCGAGCGGTGCACCGGCAAGTTCTTCAACCGCACGTAAATCGTCAAGCCGAATGCCAGCCCGAAAATGCAGAAGAGGATTCCCCACAGCAGCAGGCTGTGACCATCCACGCCGCGGAATTGCACGAGCGACAAATCAGGCAGCTTGAGGTTCGCCTCGCCGCCGGCGCTCTCGGCTGCGCGAGCTACGCCCGCGCCGAGCAGCGCAAGCACCAGCGCGGCTCCGGCTGCGAATATCCTGGTCAAACTGCGTCCGAGCCGGCCTTCACCCGCCAGGCGGGCGGCTGCGAGTCTGATGCGCATCAGTGTTCCTCCGTGGAAAGATTTCATAGGGACTGTTCAGGCGTTCTTCTGCGACCGATTGCCGCCGTTGTCGTCCATCATATCGGGGAGTCTGTCCGCACCCGCAAGTCCACCGTGCTACTCAGCAATGGCGTCCTTCCCCCCGGAGGAAGACTCCCTGAACGGGAGCCTGTACTTGCGAGAAGTTACGGCTCAGAGGGGATGTTTTTAGCAGGATTCTCGCATTTCGTCAAGAAAATGGCTGCCGTGGGGCTGAAGCGGCGCAAGTCGCGCGCCGTGAGCATGTTAGAATCGCAGCGTGAAGAAACAGGTGATTTCGCCGGGCGGTACGGTCGATGGGGTGGTCGAACTTCCCGGCGACAAGTCGATTTCGCACCGCTATGCCATCCTTGCATCGTTGGCAGAAGGCGCGAGCGAGATATCGAACTATGCTTCGGCAGTGGATTGCCACAGCACGCTCGAATGCCTCCGCCGGCTGGGCGTCGAGATCGAATCGAAAGAGGCCCACGTCCGCATCGTGGGCAAAGGCCTCGACGGGTTGCGAGAGCCGCGCAAGGTGCTCGACGCCGAGAATTCCGGCTCCACGATGCGCATGCTCGCGGGTGTGCTCGCGGGCCAGCCCTTTGTATCCACGATCACCGGCGATGAATCGCTGCGCAAGCGTCCGATGCGCCGCGTGATCGACCCGCTACGCCAAATGGGCGCCGAAATCCGCAGCCGCGAAGGCGACCACGCGCCGCTCGAGATTCACGGCGGGAAATTGCACGCGATCGATTACACGCCGCCGACTCCGAGCGCGCAGGTGAAGTCGGCAATTCTTTTCGCGGGGCTTTATGCAGACGGCGTGACCACCGTGCGCGAATCGATCTGCACGCGCGACCACACGGAGCTTGCGTTGCGCGAGTTCGGCGCCAAAATCGAGGGCAGCCGCGGCACGATCCGTATCCATTCCCGGCCGAAGTTGGTCGCGCGAAAACTCACTGTCCCGGGCGACCTTTCGACTGCCGTATTCTTGATTGGGGCGACGCTCGTCCTGCCTGGATCGTCTCTGATGCTCCGTAACGTCGGGCTGAATCCCACGCGCGCGCGCGTTCTCGATTTTCTAATTTCCATCGGCGCGCCTGTTCGCGTGGTCACGGTGCAAATGCGTGACGGGGAACTGGCCGGTGACGTTTCCGTGCGTCACGGGTTGCTCGAAGGCGGCACAATCTCAGGCGCGCAGGTAGCGGAAATGATCGACGAACTTCCCATGCTTGCTGCACTCGGGCCGTTCACTGAAAAGGGAATCGAGATTCACGACGCGCACGAATTGCGTGTGAAGGAAAGCGATCGCATTGCGACTCTCGCGGAGGGTTTGCGCCAGATGGGCGCGCGCGTGGAGGAATTCCCGGACGGCATGCGCGTCGAGGGACGCTCGTCGGGAAAGTTGCGCGGTGCGAAGATCGATCCGCATGGCGACCACCGCATCGCCATGGCACTCTCGGTGGCGGCGCTCGGAGCCGAGGGTGAGACGGTGATCCGCGATGCGGACTGCGTCGGCGTTTCGTTTCCGCTGTTTTTTGCGACGCTGGATCGCCTGCGCGGAGCGGAGAGCAGATAGCCGGGCGCTGCGCCCACGGGCCGTCCGGCCGCGAATCAGGAAGACTTTCGCAGTTGGATCGTGCCGTAGCTCGTGGTGATCGTGATCTTGGGTCCCGGCGCCCCGGACTTGGCTCCGAATTGGCCGTTCAGCCGCCCCATATCGTTCTCATTTGCGGTTTCCAGCAACGGATCATTGAAATCGCTCTCGACTACACCGGATCGGGAGACCGCAGAAACCTGGAAACTCGATTTCGCCGGCAGCGTGACCTTCACTTCGCCCGATTCGTTCGTGATCACCAGATCCTCGCGCGGCGGCGCTGCATATCCTACTTTGACGTCCGCGTGCGAATCGGCGATCTCGATCCGCCCTGCCACGTTTTCGACATCGATGTCCTTATTGTGCGTGAGCAATTTCGCGGCTCCGGCGGCGTCGGAAAGATCGATCTGACTCGAATCGAGTTCAAGCCGTCCGGTCATTTGCGCGACTGTGAGATCGGCCCATGGCGAATGGCAACGGGTTGTTCCTCCGACCTTGCGCGCGCGGGTTGATCCGAGAAAAGGGCCGTCGACGCTGACATCACCGGCGACGTCGCCCACATCCACGTCACCTCCGCGTCCCGACACTCGGACGTTCCCGGCTACCTTCGCAATCTGCGCGTCGCCCTTTTGCAGCGTGGCCGTGACGTCCGAACCGGAGTCGTGGACTTCGATATCTCCGCTCTCCGTCCGGGCATCGATTCTGCCCGCGATTCCGCCGATGCTGATATCGCCGTGCGCCGTGTGCGCCGTCACGCTCGACGTCTTCGGCACGTGCACGTCGAGATCGAGGCTCACGCTCTCGTGAAAATCGCCATGGCGTGACGGATGGATGCTGTAGCCATCGCCCGCCCGCTCGATCACAACCTCGACTTCGTCCATCTTCGCGTTTGCATCGGACTGGTTCGCCGCCGCGGCGGATTCGTTGACGGACGCACGCAACTCGCTTCCCTCGACGGCATGAACCGCGATGCTTCCGCGAAAGAGCTCGATCATCACGTGAGATCCGGCGGGGATGGTTTGCGGCGCGATTTCGCGCGTCTGTGAGAAGGACTCATGAAACGGTGAGAGCTCGATCTCGGCATCTGGGTAATGACCGCGAATCCAATCATGGAAAACGAAGCCGGAAAGCACAATCGCGAGGAGAATCAGCAGCGCGGCTTCTCCTCCGGAAAGAATCGGCGGGCGGGCCTGCCCCGCTTTCCGAGCGGCGAAGCAGTCGATCAGCTTGGCGACGCCCCATAGGATGATCAGAAGGGGCCAGTACAGCCGGATCAGGTGGCCGAGGCCGAGCGCGGGGTCGAAGCGATTGAGTAGAAAGATCGCCCCGAGCACGATCAGGAGCAGCCCGGCGAAGATCGAACTTCGTTGTGGTTGGCCGTTGCTCACGCGCTCCTCACGATCCCGTATGTCCCGCGCGCGAGGCGACTGACTGCGTGAATAGCACGATCCCCGCCACGATCAGCAGCACGGGCCAGAGGTCGCCAAAGCCGTAGCGGGTGAACGCGCCGATCAGAAAAATCACGCCCACCGCGATCAGCATCAATGGTCCCATCATCCCGTGCACGCGGCAGTGCATGCAGGTGCAGTGTGTTTTCGTTTCGCCCGCCATGGCAGCTTCTCCTACGAATTCCTCTTCATTCGGTCCATTAGAATCCACACGCCCAGAATAATCAGCCCCGCGGGCCACGCCTTGTCGAACCAGTCCTTCATCAGCAGGTGAAAATTCGCAAGCAGGAAGAGAACGCCGAGGACGATCAGCACGATCGCGCCGACCGGCTTCTTGGCCTCGTTCTGAACCAGGTCCGGCGGCTGCGGTTCGCCCGCCCGGCGCGCTTTGGCGACGCGGTAGGCCTCGATCGGCATGTAGAAATAGAAACAGCCCAGCGCGATTCCAAGAAACGGGTAATAGGCGCTGGGCAAGTCGCTGCTCAACGCCGCGATAATCCCGCCGAAGATCACGACATGAATCAGCGCCTTTACGTACTCGCCGTTATAGACGGCGCCCAGTCCGGGAATAAATCCCAGAGCGAGCGCAGTGCCCGGATGCCCAGCTGCTGCCGTGTCCTGTGGCTGCTCGCGAGGTGCGGAGACCATCGCCGCGAGGCAGGGCTCGCAGTAGAGGGCGCCGCGCACTTCCCGCGCGCACGCGGGGCAGAGAGGCTTGCCGCACTGCCGGCAGTAACCGGTTGCATCCACTTCGGCGTGCTCAGCACATTTCATAGAACGCTCCTTGAGGCGCCGCTCGAAAAACCCTCGCGCGATATGATCGAGAGCGCCGCCAGCTCACTCGCGCCGTGGGTCTGTCGGCGGCCCGAGTGCGGAATCGATTGCGACTTCTGGTGTTCCTCGGAAGCGGGCGGCTGCGCTGGCTCACCCGGCCGAGGTTCGGCATTCGGCGCGCCTGCGGGCGCGGGCATCGGTTCCGAAATTGTTTCCGGCTGGGAAGTCAGGCGCGATTGAATTTCGTACACGACGCGCAAGTCGTTGACGAATTTTGCTCCGTGCGCGTAAGTAAGATGAATCTGCCGGTTCGCGGTCCGGAAGAGGTTCACCGGGTTCAGTGCGGCCTTGCTGCCCGACGTTGGCGAAGCGTGGAAAATAATCAGGAAAGTCGCCGCCACGGTGACCATTCCCATTGCGAACCGCGGCTGCCAGACCGACGGCAACCACGCGAACCTTCCGCTCCGGATTTGTTCTCGCTTGCGCGGGCCAAGCGTGGCGTCCAGAATTCTTCCGGCCAGTTGAGGTGGTTCTTCGACGGGAGCAGCCTTCTGCATTCGGCTGACGAGCGTCTCCACCTGCGCCACGAGCTGCGCGCACTGGGCGCATCCGGATGCGTGTGAGGAAAACGCCGCCGCTTCTTTGGGGAGCAGCGAACCTTCGAGGTAATCGCTGAGCCGTTCTTCCGTGAGTGTGCAGTTCCAATCCATGATCTTTGGTTCGGCCTCTACGCCGGGCGCAAACCCATTTCTTCGAGGATTCGCGCGAGCTCGATGCGGCCTCGGTTGATTCTCGATTTCACCGTTCCTTCGGGAACTTGAAGTACCGTCCGAATCTCAGCGTAATCGAGCCCCTGCAGATCTCGCAGGATCACCGCTTCGCGGAGCTCCGGTGAGAGCCGCGCCAGCCCTCGTTGCAACTGTGCGCTCAACTCCCCGGCCAGTGCGAGACGGTCCGGCGTGCGCGCCGGCGAATGCTTTTGCTCGAGCTTAGGCATGACATCCTCGATCGAGTCGGTCAGCCGGTCGCGGCGCGTGCGCCGGTAATGATCGACGAGCAGATTCCGCGTCACGCTTGTCAGCCAGGTCGGAAACGCTCCCTGTGCCGGCTGGTAACTGGGGAGCGTGCGGTAAACGCGGAGAAACACTTCCTGGCTTAGGTCCTCGGACGCCGCCGCGTTGCCGGTGAACCGGTAGCAAAGGTTATACACGCGCCGCGTGTGCCGACGGACAAGCTCCTCCCAGGAAGGCCCATCGCCCCGGAGACACAGTTGAACCAATTGGGCGTCGGGCTCCAATCGTTTCCAGCCTCGCGACCTTCATTCCTTTCGGCCTCAACTTAAGAAACGCAAATGCGGGCCGAAAAGTTCCATCCCGCGGCGCATCTTAGGCTTGGGTGGTCTGCGAACACAAGAACGCCGCTAGCGGACTGCTTACTCGCATGAATTGAGGCATGACGGGATGGGTCGCTTGGCCGCGGCCAAACGTGGATGCAGCTAGTTCCAGCCGGACGGCATGCCGTAGGGCACCACGCGCTCGAGCGTCTCGATCCGCAGGATATTGCCATTCCGGATTTTGAACAGTGCCGGGACGATGAAGGTGCTGGGAACGCGGTACGCCGGCGGGACGGTGACCTTACCGACTCCCGGTACGTCCACGGTCAGCTTGTCGGCGGGGTGGTCGAACAGCACGACTGCGTAAACGAGGCCTTTCTCTTCATCCACGATCGGGTAGCGCCGCGCGCGGACCTTCGAGATCACGCTGTAAAAGTGAGAGTCGAGCTGTTCCGAGCATTCGAGGCCGAAGATTTTGAAGGAGGGAAATGCCGGGTCAATGGGCGAAAAGTTCGGGTTACGGGTTGTTTGCAGGCCATTGTCGCGGCGTATGCAGGAATCGTCCAACGGCACGCCCGCGCTGCTGCTCCTCTCGAGCCCGTCGAAATAAGCATCGGCTGCCGCAATCATCTTTTCCCGCGGCGTTCGTTCAGCCGGAGCTACTGCGTCAAGCATGACCGGATCGGGGAGAAGAAACCACTTGCGGTCGATCGGCGCGATCGGCGTCACCGCAAACATCGTCGAGGTGGTCAGCATGCCCCCTTGCCCCTGAATGTCCTGCCGGACGATGATCGACTCGACTTCAGAGATTTTTTTCGATTGCACCTTCAGCCGCAGGGCAAGAACGCCCGGCAAGCCGTGCTCGTCGGTCAACGCGACAATTCCTGCTTCACCGGCCTCCGGATCGTCGAAGCGAACGCGATAGATTCCAATCTGGTCGGCTGACAACCACATGCCTTCTCCGAGCGGCACCGCCTGCCCGGTTTCGGTTGACTTGACGTCCTTGGCGAGCGGCAAATGCGACGGGTCGTGCGCTACGAGCGCGGCGAGGTACTGATCGACGAATCCGTCGAGACAGCTCCGATCGCAGGCCGAATCCTCTGCGCCTGCCGGCCCTCCGGCTGCCTGCGCCCGCTGCGAAAGGAAACTTCCCCCACCCGCGCACAGTGTCCCGATCACGGCCAGTACAAAACTGCGAATCACTGCGTCCCGAAATCCCTGACCCATGCCCGCCCCCAGATATCGCTGGCCCACGCTATTTCTCCCATCCGGATTTCGAGCCCCACGGCGCCTCCGTGAGCGTCATTTCGACGAAGCGAATCTTCCCATTTTTGATTTTGAAGGCCTCGGTGACGGGCAGCGTTCGAGGCGTGAGGAAAAACGGCGGGGAGTAGTAGGTTGTGCCGTCGGTCAACGGCAGCGCACGCACGGTCGAGTCGTGATCGAAAAACGAGAATGCCACTACCTCCTGCTTTTCCTCATCAACGATCGGGTAGCGGCGGTCCCGGATGTTCGTTACGAATCCCATCATTCCCAGCTTGTACTGCGCCTCGCATCCGAGCGTCACGAACGACTGGTTGTCCGAGTGCCCATAGTTGAATTTGGGCATGTTCGTGGTTTGGACGGCGTGCTCGATCCGCGTGCAATCATGGGCGAAAAACGAGTAGTCGCCCTTGCCATCGTTTTTCTGCATCCCGCTGTAGTACAGGTTCGTCGTGTAGATCAGCTGCTCGCGGTTGAGCTCGGTCCCGGGCACCGGCATCTCCGACCAAACCGGGTCCGGCTTGCCGTATTTCTCGTAAGCCGCCACGCCGCCGGGGGTGCGGATCACGATCGTCTCCAGCTCGCTGATTCGCCGATTCTTTTCCTTGATGCGCGCGACCAGAATGTCCCCCATGCCGTTTTCCTTGATCGTCGCGAAAATGCCGATCTGTCCGCTGTAGGGATCGAGGAAGTCGTGCCGGTAGGTGTCCAGGCCGCTCGCCGTTCGCCACAAGCCGTCGCCGGGTTTCAGCGTGACGCCGTTTTCCGTAAACCTGAAATCATCCGTTGCGGGCAATTGCGACGGATCGCGCGCCACGAGCGCCGCGAAATATTTGTCGCCCAAGCTCGTGAGGCACGCGCGGTCACAGGCGGCGTCGGCCGGGGTGCCCAATTGCGGCTCAGCGGAGGCGACGGTGCCGAATCGAGTGGTGGCGGCCGCGGTCAACAACATCGCCACTCCGGCAAGCAAGAGCATCCTTTGCGTAGACCTTCGCATTGGTTCCCCCATTTCGACGCCGAACGCGGCGGCAATCGCCCGCTGCGTACGGCGCGGCATTGTACATCAGCACGCCTCAGTACGCCTCAGTACGCCCGCCTGAGTGCTTCCATGTACGTGTCGTCGCAATTACGCCGGACGCGCTCCTTGACACTGTTGAAACCTTGCTGCTACGGTTCAACTCGAATGCTCCGAAAATCGCGACGGTATTTCCTGCTCGTCATCGTCCTCCTCGGTCTCGCGTATTTTCTTTACAGGTTCCGCAACTCGATCACGCTGGAGGGATTTAGGTGGGGGATGGTTGTGACATCCCTCCGTCAGGCGCGCCTTTCTCTGCTGTTGCTCTCGCTCGTGGCGATCTACGTCTGTTATGCGATTCGGGCGCTCCGCTGGGTGCGTCTTTGCCGGGCGCTGGGTGCAGCGCATTTCTGGAACGTATTTCGCGCAACCCTCGTCGGCTTCACGTGCGTATTCCTTCTGGGGCGGCCCGGGGAGCCGATCCGACCCGTGCTCATCGCCCGGAAGGATTCGCTTTCGATGCCGGGGATGTTCGGGATCTACGTGCTGGAGCGCGTCTTCGACATGGCGGCCACGGCCTTGCTGGCCGTCTTCGCCTTGCTGTCGTTTGAACGGAGAGGCACGGTTGGCCCGGGGAACGATCTAGTGATGAAAGTCGCGCGGTCTGCGGGGGTATTGCTGCTCGCCGGACTCGTGGCTGTCATCGTGTTTTTGATCTACTTCCGGTATCGCGGCGCGGCGTGGCTCGCGCGAAAACTGCAACACGAGGCTTGGCGAACCGGCTGGCGCAAGAAAATTGCCACCCTCCTCGAGGGATTCTGCGAGGGGTTGCAGGGCATACGCACGTGGGGCGATCTAGGCGCCCTGTCGTTTTACACGCTGGCGCATTGGGCGCTCGTCATATTCGTGTACGTTTGGGTCCTCCGGGCGTTTCCGGGGAAACTTTCCACTCTCAGCTTTGGCAGTGTCGTCCTGGTCGCCGCCTTTACACTGATCGGTTCTGCGGCCCAAGCTCCGGCAGTTGGTGGGGGATCGCAAGCCGCGACGTTTCTTGTATTGAGTCTCATCTTTGGAGTAGAAAAGGAGCCTGCGGCGATCGCCTCGATCGTCCTGTGGTTGGTCACTTTCGCAGCTTGCTGCATCGTGGGATTGCCATTGCTGCTCCGGGAAGGTTGGTCGATGGGCGAATTGCGACGCATGGCGCGGGCGGAAGAGCAAGCGGGTGAGGCCGAGCTTCTGGCCGAAGCCGAACATGCCAATGAGGCGAGAGAGAGGCTGCGGTGAAGTGCCCCTTCTGTGCGCACCTCGATGACAAGGTGATCGACTCGCGCGAGGCGCGCACCGGCGATTTGATTCGTCGTCGCCGCGAGTGCCTTAAATGCGGCCGCCGGTTCACTACCTACGAGCGCATCGACGAAATCCCGTACATGGTCATCAAGAAAGATGGCCGCCGCGAAAAGTTCGACCGCCAGAAGATCCTGCAAGGATTGCTGAAGGCCTGCGAAAAGCGGCCCGTTCCGGTGAACAAACTCGAGACGATCGTCGATCAGGCGGAAGCGTTCGTCAGCGAAGCGCCCGACCGCGAGCGCACGACCGCCGAGATCGGCGGCCTGCTCATGGCGCACCTGAAGAAGCTCGACAAAGTCGCCTATGTCCGCTTCGCGTCCGTCTATCTCGATTTCAAGGACGTGAAGGAATTCATGGACGAGCTGAAGGGCCTGCTGAAGGACCGCGCCAAGAAGTGAGTGATGCAAGAAAGCGCCCACGCCTTGTTCGATATGGCAATGCACGACCCGTTGGCCATTTTCGGACTTTTGCTCATTGGTGCCTTTGTAGTCTTGTTCACCCACATTCAATTCAAGATGAGAGGCATCGGATACAAGACGTATCCGCTGTTCGCGCGCGGGTACGACTGGACTCTGCCGGCAGAGTATCTGAAAGTCCGAAGAAAGCAGGGATGGTCGCCGTGGCCAGCTTATGCAATGTGGCCCTGCTTAGTTTTGGGAATTGTCGCTCTGGTGGCAGGATTATTTCGACTATTTGACTAGCAGTTTTCTGCCTACGCCTGCCAGACGCCTGCCGCGAACGTCTTCACAGTGCGAAAGCCAAGCCGCTCGTAGAGTTCAACGGCTCGTTTGTTGACCGACGTGACCGTCAGGGAAAGCGATTCATAATTCCTGCGACGGAGAGCCACGATCGAGCACTCCATCAGCTGCCTGCCGATGCCGTGCCCCTGATAACCTGGCATGACGCAAACCTGCGTCACGTGGCCCACGCCCTCGGCCACCGTCGAGGTGAGAATCATGGCGATGAGGCGGTCACCGGTGGCGGGTCGCACCAGAAACGAAGCCTCCGGCAGAAACTGTCCGCAGCCGGGCAAGAGGACGATGTTCCGCAGGAATTTCAAGCTGCCCGCTTCGCTGCAATACTGGTCGTTGATCTGGCCGTCCACGTGGCTGGCATAGGCAAGCTGGATCAGTCGCGCGGCAGGCTCGAACGCCCGGTCGGTCCACGGCTCGATCCGCAGCCCCGCCGAAAGCCGCTTGCCGCTGAGCTTTGCTTCGTCGAGCGGCAGCAGCATGAACTGGCGCGTGTGTAGCCGGAAATGTTGCGATAGAAACGCGGGGTCAAGCTCGGTTCCAAAGGGCATCAGCTGCGCTTCGATGCGCTCGAGGCGCGGTGTGGCGCGCAGCGCACCCAGCATTTCGGTGAGAAGGCGCTGCGTGGTGGCTGCCTGCGCATGCTGGGCGGACACAAACAGCCCGCCGATCAGCCCTTTGTGGTCCTCGAGGACGTAAAAGCCGTACCCGGTCGGGTGACCATCCTCTATCGCCGCACACCCTCCCAGCGCTCGCGAGTCGATGAACTTCCGGACGAGGTCAATCGACGGGCGGTAGTCCCAGTGCAGCTCTTCCCGCCACCGTCGAGTTTCCTCCTGGAAGAGACCCTCCAATGACCGGGAATTCAGCTGCCGGAGATCGACGATCTGCATGGTAACCAAGCACTTTCCCCCATAGCCATTATAGCTTCGCCCGGCCTATGAATCTAACCGGCACCATCATGCGCAACTCCTCTGAGGCGCGAACCCGGATACGAATGGAAATGTGCTAACATTTGGCGCGCAGAGGCGCGTACGCTGCAGCGCCCGCGCCTACTGGATGGCCGTCTTTTCCGAGCTCCGCTATCCCACCACGCTTCTCGCCAAACTTTTCTCCGTACTTCTGGCGCTGCTCTTGTTCGCGCTCGTGTCTATCTCGACGGTTTCCGGTTTTATGCTTTACCAGACTCTCCGCCCGGCGCGGAATCCCTCCTCGTTCGACCTCAACGTGATGATGGGGCATCCGACCGCATTCTCATTTCCCCTCGCCGACGGCTCGACGCGCGAAGGATGGCTCTTTCCGGGACTGCGCGGAGCTCCGGCGATCGTCGTGTGCCACGGCTATCTCTCGCAGCGCGCCGACGTGCTGACCCTGGTCACTGCGCTTCAGGATCACCAGTTCAACGTCTTTTTGTTCGACTTCATCGGGCACGGAACGAGCGTGGGCGTCACTACGCTCGGCTACCGGGAGACCGGTGAACTCCGATCGGCCGTGCGCGCAATACTGGGTCGCGACGATGTGGACCCGCAGCGTCTCGGCCTGTGGGGCGTGGACATGGGTGGATACGCCGTTCTCGAGGTGGCAGCTACCGATCCGCGGGTGACGGCCTTTGCCGTTGACGATGCGTATGACGATCCACGCGACATGTTGCGGATGGAGGTGAAAAAATCCGGGTTGACCATTCTGCCGGAGGTCGCGCGCTTTTCCGATTTCGGGTTCCGAATGCTCAACTACCCCTTCCGGCGCGAGCCTCCGGTATCGACGCGCCTTGGGTCCACTAGGGGAGTACCCAAGCTGTTCGTCCAGTCGGACGATCGTCCGGCGCTGGCTAACGAAACGTTGCAGCTTTTCGTCAAAGCGCCTGACCCGAAACAAACGCTGCGCGAACGAATGAGCTACCGCGATATGTCAGATGACGACCGCAAGGCCTACGAAAGCCAGATCGTAAATTTCTTCCTTCAGTACATTCCGCCCACGTCCCGTTGACCGAAATTCAGTGTGTCGCCGGCGCGACGGGCGCGTACACGATTCCTCGATAGGATTCTTCGAGATCGCCGTGCACCCTGCCGAGCCGGCGCATTTCGCGCAGGCCCCCTGGCGTAGTCAACACGAGCGCGGATTCTCGATCAGCCTGCGACCATTCGTCGATCTCGCGGCCCAGATAGAATTCGAGTCCGTAAATCCAGGAACGCTGCAAGCGGTACGTGAAGATCCGATCGGGCCGCGCGTCGTCGCGCAACAATTGGCCGTGCCATCTCGCGGAGAAGGAAGCGTCGAGCGCAGGCAGGATCCGCAAGCCAGCGGCTGCAACGCACAGCACGGCGAGAGCAAGCGCGAGCGCTATAAACGCCCGCCTGTGCAGCAGAGCAATGGCTGCCACGCCGATCCCGCCGGCGATCGCGAGTATCGCGGTTATGAAAATCGGCCGCCCGGCGGCATCGCGAGCCGTTTGCGGAAGCCGGCTGGCCCAGACCATCGCGACGATCCCCAATACGATCCATGTGATCCCGAGTGCAACACCGATGGTCCTGAGGCTGCGTTGCTGTGTCGCAGAGTTCGTTCCCGTCGCGCGCGCGAGTGCCACTGCGAGCAGCAGAGCCATTGGCGGGATGGCTGGCAGGATATAGCCCGGCAATTTCGACTGGGAAAGGCTGAAGAAGAGAACAGGGAACGCTGTCCAGCATGCAAAAAAAAGACCCGGAGAATTCTTCCAAGAGTGTTCGCGCCACATTCGCAGGGCTTCCTCTGTCGCCGGCCACAAGAGCGCAGTCCAGGGTAGAAGCGCCAGAAGCAGAATGGGGCCGAAGAACCAAAACGGCTGGCGGTGCTGGAACAGAGGCGTCAGGTATCTCTGAAAATTGTGCTGGAAGATGAAGACGCGAATGAAATCTGGATTGCGCAGCGCGCACACGACGTACCAGGGAAGTGCGACAACGCAGAATGCAGCAATCGCGACCGGATGCGCGGCCCGAAACGCCGCGCGCCACTGTCCTGTGGCGATCGCCCACAGACCGATCGTCCCACCCGCCAGGACGACCGCCGCGGGTCCCTTCGCCAATGCAGCAAGCCCAAGGAAGCAACCGAAGAGGAGCAGAGGAAGGGAATCGCTTCGCGAAGTGGCTGATTCACCGCGGAGTGCTCCGGCGCGGCGAAACAGGCGAGCCGCGCTTGCCATTGCTAGAGTAATCGAAGCCGCGAAAAGCATATCGGGTCCAGCGGATCGCGCGAATCCAATCGCCGCAACGGACGAGGAAAAAAGGAGCGGCGCGAGCAACGCCGGGCTCGCTAGGGAACTGGTGTCACCGCCATAATGTTTCCGCCCAAGCCAGCCAATTGCCAGTGCTGCGGCAAGCGCGGCGAGTGCGGACGGCAGTCTCGCGGCCCATTCAGCCGGAAGGCGCAAATGGAATCCCGCGGCCGCGGCCCAGTAGTAGAGAATCGGCTTCTCGAACCACGGCTGCCCGTAGAGGCGCGGCGTCACCCAGTCTCCCGTCTGGGCCATGGCGCGCGCGATCCACGCGTAACGCGGCTCATCGGGGCCGACCAGCCCAATTGCGCCAAGGTTGCCGAAGAGGCAGATCGCCACCGCGACGACGGACGCGAGCAGAGTCGCGGGTGCGAGGCGTGATCCGCTCTTTTGAATTTCGCTCAAGATGGGGCTGAGTCTAGCATCGGCCGATTCAATTTGAACTTCCTAACCGTATAATGGCTCGCGATGCGGGAATGGGTCGAGTATGCCGTGGCTTGGGCGGGACTGAAGCTTCTGGGACTTTTGCCTCGGCCGGCAGCGAGGTTCACCGGTGCCTGCTTCGCCGCCGCCGCTTATTGGGTGCGGGCGCCATTGCGCCGCGCAGCCATGTTCAACCTGCGCCTCGCTTTTCCGGACTGGACCGATGAGCAACGCAAGCAGACGATCCGCGGGATGATTCGGCAAGTGGGTTGGATGGCGGGCGAGTTCTCGCAATTCCCGAAATACACGCGCGAAAATATCGAGCGCATCGTCGTCGTGGATGGATTCGAAAACTTCGACGCAGCGCGCCGCCGGGGAAAGGGCGTGCTGTTCCTGACCGGACACATGAGCGCCTGGGAGCTGGCCCCCTTCGCACAGGCGCTGTACGGCTACCCGCTGCATTTCCTGGTCCGGCCGATTGCCAATCGCCGCGTGGACGAAATGATCAACGCGTACCGCTGCCGGTCCGGGAATCAGCCGATCGATAAGAACCGCTCTGCCCGCTCAATCTTGAAAGTTCTTGGCGGAGGCGGCACGGTTGGGGTCCTCTCCGACCACAACACGGCCCCCGAAGAAAGCGTCTTCGTGAAGTTTTTCGGCATTCTAGCTTCCACGACCTCGGGCCTTGCGCGGATTGCCCTCCGGACCGACGCCGCAGTGGTGCCCGGTTTTCTTTCGTGGGATCCGCAGCAGCGGGAATACTGTCTTCGGTTCGAGCCTGCTGTTGAGCTGGCGCGCACCGGTAACGAGGAATCCGACGTAATCGAGAACACCTCGCGTTTTACTCGCGTGATCGAAGACTACATTCGCGCCCACCCCGATCAATGGCTATGGGTTCACAAGCGCTGGAAGACGCGCCCGCCAGGTGAGAAACCAATCTATCCGTTCTAGGAATCGTCTGCCTGGAGATAGTCAACTCCAGCGACAAGAGAGGCCGACATGACACGCACTGCCGGTGAACTCGCAAAGTATCTCGACATTAAGCTCGACGGCAATCCGCTCGCGCCGATCTCCGGTGTTGCAAGTCCGGAGCGCGCCCGCGCCGAGGATTTGATTTATCTGGATTCGCCGCGCCATCGGGAGCGCACGGAGCGGTCGGCCGCGGTATGCGTGCTCGCGCAGCCGGGCGCGCGGTTGGCAGGTAAGACGATGCTTGAGGCAGCCGATCCGAAGTTCGCGTTCGCAAAAGCGGCCGAGTGGCTGCTGCCACGACCCGCGCCGGAAGCCGCGATCCATCCCACCGCAGTTGTGTCGGCGAACGCAAGGTTTGGACTGAGCGTCTCCGTCGGCCCCTACGTGGTCGTCGAAGATCGCGCGGAAATCGGCGCCGGGACCGCGATCGCGGCGTTCTGTTTCTTGGGCCGTGGCGTCTACGTGGGCGAGAATTGCCGCCTTCACCCCCGAGTCACGCTCTACGCCGGCTCGCGCCTCGGGAACCGGGTCGAGGTGCATTCGGGAGTCGTCATCGGCGCTGATGGGTTCGGCTACGTTTTCGGCGAAGGGCGCTATTGGAAATTCCCTCAGATCGGAACCGTCGAGATCGGCGACGACGTGGAGATTGGAGCGAACGCGACCATCGATCGCGGTGCGCTCGAAACCACGCGAGTCGGCAACGGCGTCAAAATCGACAATTTGGTTCAGGTCGCTCACAACGTCCAGATCGGCGAGCACTCCGTCCTCGCGGCGCAGACGGGTGTTTCGGGCAGCAGCACTCTTGGTAAGCGCGTGGTGATCGGCGGTCAGGTCGGCATCGCGGACCACTGCAAAATCGAAGACGGCGCCATCGTCGGTGCACAGGCCGGAATCCCGACTGGCAAAACCATCCGCGAAGGGCAAACGGTGTGGGGAACGCCGGCCCGGCCGCTTGAGAAATTCAAGGAACAATATGCCTGGTTCGCACGCCTGCCGGAACTGGCAGAGCGCATTCGCAATCTCGAACGGGAACGCAAGAGCGGCAACCGCGGCTAGCGAAGATTTCCAGTTTCGTCTTCCATTCGCCGGGCGCCGGCGTTCCAGGTCCCGATACTGGCAGGGTTCATAATTCGGTTTCCTCAGCCAGCCCCAGCGGCGTTTGACGCATCTCACTGTTGGCGCTGAGAAGAATCTGGCGGCGTGTTTTCAGTTGACCGCAGGCGGCATACAAAAGATAATATTACCGAGTTGGCCTGTAACTACTTGCAACGCCGGGAGATTGCGCGCACCCCGACTCGCTCGGGACAGGGCTGCTGCCCGGGAGCAGAATCGGCGGGTTTGAGGGCGCGTCGAGATGAACCTGGCACGATCTGCCATTCTATCAGTGACAAGTTGCGTCTGAGGGGGCGATGACACCGGAGGCGAGACTGCGCGTGGAGGTCCCCAGCAGTGGCGCTGCACATGGCGCCGCAGTTGCTCCTCGCCGAAACGTCGAATCAGAGCTGGAGTGGTCCATCAGCCGCAGCGTCGACTGGTTCCTCTCCGCTCAGAGCCAGGAAGGCTACTGGTGGGGCGAGCTCGAGGCCGATACGACCCTCGAATCGGACTACATCCTCTACCTCCACATCCTGGGCGAGTCGGAATCCGGGAAAATCGAGAAGCTCGCGAAGTATATTCGCGAACGTCAACTCCCGGACGGCGGATGGAATATTTTCTACGGTGGCCCCGCTGAACTCAATGCGACGGTAAAAGCCTGGGTGGCGCTCCGTCTGGCCGGCGACCCGGCGGCCTCTCCGCATCTCGAGCGCGCCCGGAAGAAAGTCCATGAACTGGGCGGGCTCGAAGCCACGAACTCCTACGTACGCTTCTACCTCGCCATGGTTGGTGCGATCGACTGGAGCCTCGTTCCTGCCATCCCACCCGAATTGATGCTTTTGCCGGACTGGTGTCCCATCAACATCTACGAGATGTCGTCATGGACGCGCGGGATTGTGATTCCGCTCGCCATTGTGTACGCGCGCAAGCCCGGCTGGCGTTTGCCCGATGGCCTCACCGTCGATGAGCTGTTCCTGCGTCCCGGAGGAAGACCGCGTTCTTTCAAGTGGGACAAGCGCGTCATCTCCTGGAAAAACGTGTTTCTCGCCCTGGACCGCGGCGTGAAGTTATATGAAAGCTCGCCGTGGAAGCCGTTCCGCAAGGCAGCGCTGGCCCGCGCACGGACGTGGATGAACGAGCGTCTCGAGCGCAGCGAAGGATTGGGCACGATCTATCCCGCGATGATGAACTCGATTTTCGCCCTGCTGGCGGAAGGTGGAGATACCACCGATCCGCTGCTCGCTCGCGAAATCGGATTTCTCGCGCGCTACGAAATTGAGGGAAAGGATACGCTGCGCGTCCAGCCGTGCATTTCTCCGCTCTGGGATACGGCCATCGCCATGGTTTCGCTCGAAGAGGCGGGCCTGGATCCCGCGCATCCGTCCCTCCTGGCTGCGTCGCGCTGGCTGGTGGCCAATCAGATCCTCGGGCCGGGAGATTGGCAGGCGAAGAATCGCAACGCCGCGCCGGGCGGTTGGGCGTTCGAATTTCGCAATGATTTCTATCCGGATGTCGACGACACAGCGTTCGTCTTGATGGCCTTGAGCCGGGTGGCCGACCCCGAGCCATCGCGCCTCCGCGCCGCGATTCGCCGCGGGCTTGCCTGGCTCGTGAGCATGCAGAATCGCGACGGCGGCTGGGGTGCGTTCGACCACGAAAACAATTTGCAGTTCCTCAATAACATTCCCTTCGCAGACCACAACGCGATGCTCGACCCATCCACGGCGGATGTCACCGCGCGCGCCGTCGAGTGCCTCGGGCAGATGGGATGGTCGCCGAAGCACCCTGTGCTGGAGCGCGCTCGTGCTTATCTCCGGGGTGACCAGACCCCTGACGGCTCCTGGTTCGGCCGCTGGGGCGTGAATTACGTGTACGGGACGAGCGGCGTGCTGCGCGCGCTCGAGGCTCTGGGAGTGGCGTCCGCTCCGGAGTGCCGGCGCGCGGCCGATTGGTTGCGCTCCGTGCAGAACCCCGATGGTGGCTTCGGTGAATCGATCCTGTCTTACTACGATCCTACGCTCAAGGCGAAGGGCACGAGTACGGCATCGCAAACGGCTTGGGGCCTGATCGGCTTGCTCGCCACTGTTCACCCTGACGATCCGGCCGTCGAGCGCGCGGTTGCCTGGCTCATATCGCATCAGAATGAGGACGGCACTTGGGACGAGGACGAGTTCACTGGCACTGGATTTCCGCAGGTGTTCTACCTGAAATATCACCTGTATCGAAATTCTTTCCCGCTGTACGCGCTGGCGCGCTACGATAACCTTCGTACAGATCGCGCGAAATACGTGGGCGTGCAGATACCCGCGGAAGAGATACAGCAGACGAATGGATACTGGGGGTAGATGATGGCGGCTTGCACGAACTTGCCGGCCAGGGGCCTGGCAGTGTTTTTCCGGGCCCAGCGCGACGAAGAGGCTCTCCGCACTCCATGACCACGCTCGTTACGGGCGCTACAGGCTTCCTTGGGAGCCATGTTACCCGGCAACTCGTCTCCGCAGGGCATTCCGTTCGCGTCCTCGTGCGCCGGTCGAGCAACTTGCAGGCACTGGAGGGCTTCGCCGTCGAGCGCGTCGAAGGAGATTTGCGGGATCTGGCATCGCTCCACCGCGCGATGAAGGACGTGCGCCGCGTCTTTCACGTCGCCGCCGACTACCGGCTGTGGTCGGCAGATCCGCAGGAAATCTACGAAACCAATGTCGAGGGCACGCGCCGGCTCATGGACGTGGCCGGCCAGGCGGGTGTCGAGCGCGTGGTTTACACAAGCACGGTGGCGACGATAGCGGTGCCCACTCACAACGGTTCACTTCCGAACGAAGAGACGCACGCGGCACTGGATCAGATGGTAGGCCATTACAAGCGCTCGAAGTTTCAGGCGGAGCTCGAAGCGATCAAGGCGGCTGCCGCGGGCTTGCCGATCGTGATTGTGAACCCGACTGCGCCGGTCGGGCCGGGCGACTGGAAGCCGACGCCGACGGGCCGCATCATTGTCGATTTCTTGAATGGGAAGATGCCTGCGTACGTTGACACGGGATTGAATTTGGCGGCGGTCGAAGACGTTGCAGCCGGGCACTTACTCGCAGCAGAGAAGGGGCGAATCGGGGAGCGGTACATCCTTGGCGCGCGCAACATGACGCTGAAACAGATTCTGGAAGCCCTTGCGGTAATCACGAGTCGCCGTGCGCCCCGGGTTCGATTGCCGCATGCCGTGGCGCTCGCCGCGGGCTACGCCGATGAGTTCTTCTCGCGAATCGCGGGACGCGAGCCGCGGATTCCCGTCGAGGGAGTGAAGATGTCGCGCCACCGCATGTTCGTCGCGAGCGACAAGGCGGAAAAGGAACTGGGCTACAAACCCGGCGCCGTCGAATCGGCGCTCGAACGCGCCGTGCGCTGGTACGGCGACCATGGCTATGTTCATGGGCGGACCGGGGCAAAGCCCGTCGCGCAAGTGCAGGCCGCCTAGATGTCTTCGCGGCGCAAAGGATTTCATAAGCTGTCTTAGGTCGCGGCAATCGCCGCGGCGTGGCTGTAACTCATAAGCGGGGGTATGGACCCCTGAGGCAGAGAAAGTTCGTACTGTCTGTTGCTGGTGACATGAAGGTCCTCATCACATGTGCGCTCGAAGGCGAATTCGCCCCGTGGCGTGCCATACGTGAGTTTCGGTCCGGTAGCTGGGGTCCGGCGCGTGTGTACGTCGCCACCATCGGCGGCGCGGAGATTGGCGTCGTTCTGACGGGCGTTGGCCCCAAGCAGGCTGCGCTGCAAGCGTCCAGAGCAATCCGCAGCGAGTGTGATTCCCTGAGCTTCTGCGTCTCCACGGGGTTAGCGGGCGCGCTCCGTCCCGAATATCGGATCGCCCAGGTGCTCGCGGCCCGCAGCGTGTTCACGGAGGTCCCCCGGGCGGATCTGGATAGCCAGTTGCTGCCGAGCAGCGAGCCGCTCGTGTCGTTCGCGGCGGAATGTGGTGCGAGCGTCGTCGAGAGATTTCATACTGCCGAACGTGCGATCGCCCGCGTGGATGAAAAACATCACCTCGGCCGGACATCTGACGCCGTCGAGATGGAAAGTTTCGAGATTCTTCGCGAAGCCGCCGCTTGCGGAATCCCCGCCGTGGCGATTCGGGCCATCAGCGATGGTCTGGACGAAAATTTGCCGCTCGATATGAATCAGCTATTTACGGACGAAGGCCAGCTGAGCATCCCGCGCGTCATGGGCCAGGTGGCTCTTCACCCGCAAGCGATCCCGGGTCTCGTCAAGCTTCGCCAGAACAGCAAGCAGGCGGCCGAGTCCCTCGCGCGATTTCTCGATCGATACGTTGCGATGGTCGTGGAGCGCACAAGTACCTTGGCGCCGAAAGCGACGGCAGCCACACAATGAGCAATACGGTCACTCAAGTCGGCTCGATGGACTCCCCGCTCAGGCGGGAAGGCCAGATGCGGGCGGGTGTTTACCGCGGCAAGGGCCGCGTCGTCGTAGAGCAAGTGCCGATTCCCGAAATTGGCGCCGGCGAAGTGCTTTTCCGCGTGGCCGCGTGCGGCATCTGCGGAACGGACATCAAGAAGATTCAACACGGGTTCATCACCCCGCCGCAGATTCTGGGACACGAACTTGCCGGTACGGTTGTCAAGACCGGGCCCGGCGTCACGAAGTTCAAGCCGGGCGACCGCGTCGTGAGCTTTCATCACATTCCCTGCGGCGCCTGCTTCTACTGCGAGAAGAAACTCTTTTCCCAATGTGCGGGTTACAAGAAGACCGGCCTCACTGCTGGCTTCGATCCGAACGGTGGCGGCTTTGCCGAATATGTTCGCGCGATGCCCTGGATTGTCCAGCGTGGAATGGTCGCGCTGCCGGCCGATGTAAGTTTCGAAGAAGCCACCTTCGTTGAGCCGGTCAACACCTGCCTGAAGGCCGTCCGCAAGGCGCGCGTTGCATCCGGTGAGACGGTGCTTGTCATCGGCCAGGGGCCGATCGGCATGCTCCTCGCAATGCTCGCGAATCATGTGGGCGCGACCGTGTACACGAGCGACCCGATGGCGGGACGCAGGTCCGCAAGCCTCCGCTTCGACGCCAAGGAATCCTTCGATCCGGCTGCCGCGAATCTATTGGAAGAGATGCGCCGCCGCACAGAAGGGCGCGGCCCGGACGCGGTCCTGCTGGCGGCTCCTAGTGCTTCATTGGTGCCGGAGGCCCTCGCCATCGCCCGTCCCGGCGGCCGTGTGCTACTGTTTGCTCATAACGACCCCGTGCTCAAAGTGGAGTTTCCAGCCGCGGCCGTCGGGATCGAGGAGAAAGAGATTCTGGGCAGCTACAGCGCCTCGGTGGACGATCAGGAAGAGTCCGTGGCGCTGGTCTTCGAGCGCCGGCTGCCGGTGCGCGAGCTGATCTCGCACCGTTTTCCGCTCGAGCGCATTGCGGACGCGCTGGAATTGGCGGCGCGCCCGAAACACGATACTCTGAAAGTGGTGATTGCGCACGAATGATCAGAACAGACAAAAGCGGGCACATGACTGCGGCGGTCCTCTACGGCTCTGAAGACGTGAAGATCGAGCGCGTCGATATTCCGCGCCTTGCCGAGGACGAAGTGCTGGTTCGCGTGGAGGTCGCTCTCACCTGCGGCACCGACCTCAAGGTATGGAAACAGGGATATCACGCGCGAATGATTCAGCCGCCGTCGCTGTTTGGCCACGAGCTGGCGGGCATCGTCGTAGAAAAGGGCAGTGCCGTCAACGGTAGCGTTCGCAAAGGCATGCGAGTCGTCCCCGCGAATTCGGCGCCGTGCAACGAATGCTTTTACTGCCGGAAGGGCCAGCCGAACCTGTGCGAGGATCTGCTCTTCAACAACGGCGCGTACGCTCAATACATTCGCATCCCCGGCAGGATCGTCCGGCAGAACATGCTCGAAATTCCGGACAGCATGTCTTTCCTCGATGCTGCCATGGTCGAGCCGCTTGCTTGCGTCCTCCGCGGAATCCATGAGACCGGTATCAAGCCGGGCGACACGGTTGTGGTGATAGGATGCGGCCCCATCGGACTCGAATTCATTCGCATTCTCTCAGGTCGCCACGTGCGCGTGATCGCTGTCGCCAGGCGCGCCGCCCGAGTGCAGGCCGCGGAACGCATGGGGGCAGCAATGGCGTTCGATTCATCAGAAATCGGGAATCCCGTCGCTCTCGTGAAGCAAATGACCGAGGGTGGCCGAGGTGCCGACGCAGTGATCGAGGCGGCTGGGCAGCCGACCACCTGGCAGTGGGCGCTCGAGATGGTGCGAAAAGGCGGTACGGTGAACTTGTTCGCGGGTTGCGCAAAGGGAACCGAAGTAAGGATCGACCCGTGGACCCTGCACTATTCGGAGATTTCGATCAAGTCAACCTTCCACCATACGCCGCGATTCATTCGCGAGGCGCTGGACACGATTGCCCGCGGGGAGATCCGGGCTCAGGATTTCATCACGGGCGAGGTGCCGCTCGTGGAACTCCCGAGCGTGTTCCAGCACATGAAAAACCGGAACGGTGAGCTGAAGACGGCCGTCATCCCCTGACCACCACGCACGCTGCGCTCCATGCTGCCCACACCCGAACTCGAAATCGCCCGTAATCTTCCGCCCGAAGGTTGCAGCGCCGCCGAGGCACAGCGCTACACCCGCTGGCTCGCCACGCACCATTACGAGAATTTCAGTGTCGTCTCGTGGCTGCTCCCGCGTCAACTGCACCAGCATTTCTACAACGTCTATGCGTATTGCCGCTGGTCGGACGATCTCGGCGACGAAATTCCGGACCGCGACCGGGCGCTCCAGCTGCTCGACGCCTGGGAACATGAATTGCGGAATTGCTGGCGCCGCAGCGCGGAGTTGTCGCATCCGGTTCTGATCGCTTTGCGAGAGACAATTGTCGCAAAAAGCATTCCCGTCGCGCCGTTTGTGGATCTGCTCCGCGCGTTCCGGCAGGATCAAAAGGTAAATCGGTACGCCACGTGGGATGAAGTGCTCCACTATTGCCGGTTCTCAGCGAATCCCGTCGGGAGACTCGTGCTTTATGTCTGCGGTTACCGGGATAACGAACGACAGCTTCTCTCGGATTTCACCTGCACGGCTTTGCAGCTCGCAAACTTTTGGCAGGATGTATCGCGTGACCTCGAAAAGGGCCGCATCTATATTCCACTCGACGCACTTGCCGCTCACGGTTTGACGGAAGCCGATATTGTCGAACGCCACTGTGATGAACGCTACGTCGCTCTGATGAAAGCCCTGATTACGCGTACGCGAGAACTCTTCGCTGCTGGCCTGCCGCTGGCCCAGCGCGTTGACTCGACTCTGCGGGTTGACTTGGAGCTGTTTAGCCGCGGGGGGCTGGCCGTGCTTGATGCAATTGAAACCTCTGGGTATAACACCCTTGAACGCCGGCCCGCGCTGACGAAGACGACGAAAATTCGATTGATCGCCCGTGCGCTGGTCTCGCGACTCGCGGCCTTCGCGAAGGCCTTCCCAGCCGATTCGACCGAATACGCGTCAGCTCCTTCTTACGTCGCTAGCGAAATCCCGTCTGATGACCTTAAGCGTGGTTTGTGGATCTATGCGAACGCTGAAAGTCTTCGAGCGTCCTACGCGGAGTGCAATCGCATCGCACGGGCCGCGCGCAGCAGTTTCTATCTGGCGTTTTTCGGTCTGCGCAAAGAGAAGCGCAATGCGCTATGCGCTCTCTATGCCTTCATGCGGCTCGTGGACAACGTTTCGGACGAGCCGGGCGACCTCGAATCGAAACGCCGCGGGCTCGCCCGCTGGCGCGCCATGCTCGACGAAGCCGTCTCCGGGCGAACGGATGGGCACGCGATTCTTCCCGCGCTCGCCGACACGATCGCGCGCTTCGAGATTCCCACGCGTTACTTCCACGATCTGATTCTGGGCGCCGAGATGGACTTGACTGTTGCTTCCTATGCTACATTCGACAGGCTCTCGGAATACTGCTACCGGGTGGCGGGCACGGTCGGCCTCACCTGTCTTCACGTGTTCGGCTTCCGCGATCCGCGCGCTCCCGACCTGGCCGAGCGGCTGGGCCTCGCGTTCCAACTCACGAACATCCTGCGCGACGTGCCGGGCGACTACGAGATGGGCCGCGTGTACTTGCCGCAGGAGGATCTCGAACGGTTCGGCGTGCGTGAAGAGGAATTGCGCGGGCCGTTGACGCCCGCGCTCCGCGACCTTCTTGAGTTTTCGGCGGATCGCGCGTGGCGATTTTACGAGGAAGGCGCTCCGCTCGTCGCTCAGGTGGATGCCGACAGCCGCGCCACTCTGAGAGCACTGATCCGCACCTATAGCAGCCTGCTCGCGCGGATCGAGGAGCGCGGGTTCGACGTTTTTTCCTCGCGTGTGTCGTTGTCGAGCACGGAAAAGATCCAATATCTCCTGACGGCAAGGATGACAGGCCGGTGGAAGACGGATGCCCTCGCAAAGCGTTCTGGTGATCGGCGGCGGTCTGGCGGGCCTGGCCTCCGCCGTCGCGCTGGCTGAAGCGGGCGTCGAAGTTCGCCTGCTCGAAAAGCGCCCTCACCTTGGCGGGCGCGCCACTTCCTATACGCTGCCCGACGGCAGCGAGGTGGACAATTGCCAGCACGTCACTCTCGGCTGCTGCACGAACCTCGCCGATTTCTATCGCCGCGCCGGTGCCGCGGGCAAGATTCGCTTTTACGACCGGCTGTATTTCGCGGATCGTTATGGCCGCCGCTCCACGATCGAAGCGTCTTGGCTGCCTCCGCCGCTGCACATGGCGCCGTCATTCCTCTCCTTCGGCGCGCTGACACTGGCGGATAAGCAATGCATCGCGAGAGCGCTGCTCGCGATTGCGTGGTCCGGCGGCGAGCCACGCGGCATCGAATTCATATCGATGCTCGACTGGCTGCACCAGATGAAGCAGACGGCGGGAGCGATTGAGCGCTTCTGGCGCGTCGTGCTTGTGAGTGCGCTCGACGAAGAGCTGGCGCGCACCGACGCGCGCTACGGAATCGACGTTTTCTGGAAGGCGTTTCTCGGCAGCCGCGCTGGGTATCGAGTGGGAATTCCGTCGGTGCCGCTCGGAGCACTTTACGAAGGCTGCCGTGACGCGCTAGCGCGGCGCGGTGGCCTGGTGCGGCTGCGATGTGGAGTCCGTGAAATCTGCTTGCGCGACGGCCGGTTCGCGTGCGCGGTGCTTGAGGACGGGTCGGAAGTTTCCGCGGACGCTTGCATCGCGGCCGTCACGCACAACGCGCTTCTGGGAATGCTCCCAAAAGAAATGGGAGATGAGGGCGGCGCCCTTGAAGGGCTGCGGCACTTGCGGAACGCACCCATCACGGGCGTGCATCTCTGGTTCGACCGCACCGTGATGACGGAACCGTTTCTGGCGCTGATGGACCACACGACGCAGTGGGTGTTCAACAAGACCCTCCTGTACGCAGAAGGGAACGCCGGCGGCGCAACTGCAGCGGGGGCCAAACCGGGCGAGGGCGAAGGTGGGAAGACCGGCCAATACTTGCAACTGGTCATCAGTGCGTCTTATGATCTGGTTTCGCGCTCGCGGCAGGAGATTATCGACCTCTGCCGCCGCGAGCTAGTGGACGTTCTTCCCGCCACGCGCGAAGCCCAACTCGTAAAGGCCACGGTGATCAAGGAAATCAGTGCGACCTTTTCGCCCGAGCCGGGTGTGGACCGCTGGCGCCCGGGACAGGATATCGGCGTGAAGAATTTCTATCTCGCGGGCGATTGGACGCGCACCGGCTGGCCCTCCACGATGGAAGGAGCCGTGCGCAGCGGCTATCTGGCGGCCGAAGCGGTGCTGGCCGGTTTCGGCCGGCCGCAACAGTTTCTCCAACCCGATCTGCCGTTCGAGGGTCTCTCGAGGTTTTGGGCGAGGCGGCGGGCGGCACGCGGGTCATGAACCAATTCGTTGGTAACTCAGCGAAAGCGTATTTGCGCACCCTGCATGAAGATGCCGTTTGACGCAAGGTGTTCCGGGGTATCATTGGGTTAACCCCCAGGAGGTTTCCATGGAGCGGAAGTATAAGCAGAGGGGATATCACGACCGCGAATCCGAAGACAAGAAGCGCGAGCGTGCCGAACGCACCGATCGCCCCAGCGAGCCGCGTCCGAAACAGGACATGCTCGGGCCGCGCACGCCTCGTATGGTCGGCACGGTGATGAGGGCGCGATGTTCGAGCTGCGGCGCTGTATTGGCGCCGGGATTCGATCCGAACGGAGAATGCCCACGCTGCCATACGGCGCTTCACTGCTGCAAGCAGTGCGTTCACTTCGATACGGGCAGGCAATTCGAGTGCACGCAGCCGATTCCCGAGCGCATCGCCAAGAAGGACGCGAAGAACGAGTGTACTTTCTTCGAGTTTCGCATGACGGTGGAGAAAGACACGTCCCCGGTGACCTACGCCACGAATGCCCCGGCTGCTCCAGCGGCCGCCAGACCCAGCAACGCTCGCCAGGCCTTCGAAGATCTCTTCAAGAAGTAGCGTTCATCCCCCATCCAAATCAATTTCTGCACTGATGCAAGGCCTGCGTCCAGACCGGTCCGCGATATCGCTTTCTTTGGGAGACTCACTTCGGCGGGAGAGGGAATAGCGTCGGCTCCTGCGATGGCGCGTCGGCAATCGGCTCGAGCTGCGGATAGCGGTGGCGCAAGGTTTCGGGGACTTTCACTTTGCTGCCCGTCAGCATGTTTATCAACTGCAACGCGTTCACCACGGCCTTGCCTTCGAAGTGATTGTTCGAAATGACGAACGTCGTCTCGGTCTGATCGGCCACGAGCCGGATGCGTCTGGCCCACGGCTCGAGCTCTCGGTCGCTGTAGAGATAGTTGTAGCGCTCGTGGCTGGCAACGTCGGGATCGTCGCTGAACCACGTGTCGGCGCGGCGACCGTGCAAGCGGACGTAGCCCAACTTGGACGTGGCGCGTTCGCCCGGTTTGATCGAGCGCCCGATTAGCGGCTGATCGATGTTGCAGATCCCTGCATTGTGCTCGTGGAGGAACGCGTAGAACTCCGGCAACGCCCAGGACGCGTGGCGCACCTCGACGACAAGCGGATACTCGTGGAACGCGCCGAGGATCTGCCGCAGGCGCTCGAGATTCTCGGGCGTATTGTGAAACGAAAAAGGGAACTGCAAAAGGACCGCGCCCAGCCGCCCCGCGCCGTGCAAAACGTCGAATCCTAGGCGCACGGCATTTTCATCCGCGGCGTTTGCGCCCTCTTCGTGCGTGAATTTCTGCCACAGCTTGGCGGTGAAGAGAAACCTCGGATTTCCTGCTACGCGTTCGAGCCACTGCGTCGCGAGCTCGGGGCGGAGCGGGTTGTAAAACGACGTGTTGATCTCGATCGTGTCGAAAAACTCGGAGAGGTAGGCCGCCTCGTGAAAACCGCGCGGCCGCCGCGCTGGATAGACGATGCCGTTCCAGTCGGAGTAGGACCATCCAGCGGGACCGACGAGAATCCGTCCCCGCTGGGCGCCGTCAGGTTTGGATTTCGTGGGCATGGGCGGTCGCTTGCGGAACTCGTATCGAGCCTATGATGCCCGCTGCGAGCCTGTCAATTCGCACGATTGGACGTGCCGGGGTTGCGCGGCGCTGCACGCGGCGCTATCCTGAATTCGCCGCTATGGGAACGTTTCTTCAGGTCGTCGATCTCTCCAAATGAAGAACAATCAACCGCCGACCATCATTCTTCCGGATCTGGAAGAGCCGATCCGCGCCGAGCTTTTCAGTCTCGAGCGGCTTGAGCAGCACGCCGAGAGCTTGGCGGCAGCGCAGATCGTCACAACCGTAGTGAGCCGAGGCCGCCCGCTCCTTCCGCGTGTCCTCGATAACGGCCGCGTGCTCCTAGATTGCTACCGCGCCACAGCTCGGGCGATTCAGGACGAGCACGCTATTACGCCTGCGGCCGAGTGGCTGGTCGACAACTTCCACATCGTCGATGAGCAGCTTCGCGAGATTCAGGATGATTTGCCGATCGGCTACTATCGCAAATTGCCTAAGCTCGCGTCCGGTCATTTGGAGGGCTATCCGCGTGTATACGGAGTTGCTTGGGCGTTCGTGGCGCATACGGATAGCCGTTTCGATCCCGAAGTGCTCCGCCGCTTTGTGGCGGCCTATCAGCGGGTGCAACCGCTGACAATTGGCGAGCTCTGGGCGGTGGCCATCACGCTCCGCGTCGTGCTGGTGGAGAATCTGCGCAGGATGGCGGAACGGATTGTTCGCAGCCGGGCTGCCCGCCAGGAGGCCGACGCGCTGGCCGATCGATTGCTCGGTTCGATGGATCAACCTGAAATCCTTCAAGAGTCAGCCCTCCACCGCTTTGGGAATGCTCCCTTGGAAAGAGCGTTTGCCGTGCAGCTTGTCCAGCGCTTGCGGGATCTCGATCCAAAAGTTCGGCCCGTGCTGGTCTGGCTCGACCAGCGCCTGGCCGCGGCGGGAACAAACGCCGATGAAATGGTCCGCACCGAGCACCAGCAGCATGGAACCATGAACGTGTCGGTACGCAACATCATCACCAGCATGCGTTTGATCTCCGAATTCGACTGGCAGCAATTCGTTGAGAGCGTCAGCCTAGTGGACGAAATTCTTCGCAACGACACAGACTTCGCCGGATTGGATTTTCCCACGCGGGACGTTTATCGCCACGCAATCGAGGAACTTGCGCGAGGGTCGAACTACTCGGAGTTGGAAGTTGCGCGACGCGTCATCCGGCGTGTTAAGCGGGCTGCATCGGGCACGTCCGATGGCCCGCACGAAGGTGACAAGTCGAGCCAGGACCGTTACGCGGAACCTGGCTACTACCTTATATCGCGAGGGCGCCCTGCCTTCGAGCAGGAGCTGGGTTTTCGCGTCTCCGTTAAACATCGACTGCTCCGTTTATACATTCGAGCGGCGGTCCCAGGATATCTGAGCACAATTGCGATTCTGACTGCGATGATCCTCGCCCTACCGCTGCTGCGCTCCCGAGAGAGCGGTATGAACGCGCAAGGCCTCTTGCTCCTCGGCTTTCTCGCCTTAGTGCCCGCCTCGGACTTGGCGATTGCACTGATCAACCGCTCCGTGATGGCCTTGCTGGGACCGCAAAAGCTGCCGCGATTGGAGTTGCGCAAAGGCGTCCCAGAGACTCTACGAACGATCGTCGTCGTGCCAACGCTGCTGACCACCCCGAAGGAAATTGAAGAGCAGGTGGGGCGGCTGGAAGTGCATTACCTCGCGAATACTGACGGAGACTTGCGCTTCGCCCTGCTTTCCGATTGGCTGGATGCACCCTGTGAAACCCTGCCGGAGGACGACGATCTGGTGGCGCTGGCGGTCGACGGCATTGCACTGCTGAATGAACGCTATGGCCCAGCCCCTGGCGGCGGGGCACGTTTTTTCCTCTTTCATCGCAAGCGCGTTTGGAACGAGAGCGAAGGGAAATGGATGGGGTGGGAGCGCAAACGAGGCAAGCTGCATGAGTTGAACCAGCTATTGCGCGGGTCGGAGAGCACGACGTTTATGGTCGTTGGCGGACGTCCGCTGGTAAATCTTACGGGTGTTCGCTACGTCATCACGCTTGATGCCGATACCCGCCTGCCGCGCGGCGCTGCCTCACGTCTGGTCGGCACGATGGCCCATCCTCTCAATCGGCCTCGATTCAGCGCTCGTGCTGGCCGTGTAATCGAAGGCTACGCACTCGTCCAACCGCGTATCACTCCTTCGTTACCGACCGATCGCGAGGGTTCGCCATCTCAAAAGGTATTCTCTGGTCCGGGTGGGATCGATCCCTATTCGGCAGCTGTTTCGGATGTTTACCAGGATCTATTTCAAGAAGGCTCTTACACCGGCAAGGGCATTTACGACATTGACGCATTTGAATCGGCCATGGCCGGGAAGGTGTCCGAGAACACGGTCTTGAGTCACGATCTCTTCGAAGGCATTTTTGCCCGTGTCGCCCTCGCGACGGACATTGAATTGTTTGACGAATTCCCCTCGCGCTATGAGGCCGTGACTGCACGTCAGCATCGTTGGGCCCGCGGAGACTGGCAACTCCTGCCTTGGCTTTTCGGACGGGGCGGCTCGGGACGGGCGAAGCAGAATACGCTCAAGATTCCCGCGATCGGCCGGTGGAAGATCTTCGACAATCTGCGCCGTACTTTATCCGCGCCCGCTGCCTTTCTTGCTTTGATCGTCGGGTGGCTGCTGCCACCCGCTTCTCCCTGGCTGTGGACAGGATTCATATTCGCAACGGTTGCGATTCCTGCGCTTCTTCCGTTTCTCATCGGACTATATCCGCGCCGGAAAGGTATTTCGAAGAGAAGCCATTTTCGTGGCGTGCTTAGCGATCTGGCGCTCGGCGCGTCCCAGGTCGGCTTGACCCTGACATTTCTCGCATATCAGACGTGGCTGATGTCGGACGCCATTCTCCGAACCCTCACCCGCCTGTTTATAACGCACAGGAATCTGCTCGAATGGGTGACAGCAGCACAGTCGAAGTTTGCCGCCGATTCCAAGCTAACCGCGACCTATAAGCGAATGTCGGGCGGCATTGTCCTCGTCCTCGTGTCGCTCGTAGCATTAGCATTTGGGCGGCATCAAGCTTGGGTTGCTGCGGCTCCGTTCATCGCTCTTTGGCTCGCCGCTCCAGCCGTAACGCGACGGATCAGCGTGCGCCCGAAGCTAAACGCGGCGAATCCGCTGTCGCCAGCAGACGCGCGATCTCTCCGTTTGATTTCGCGGCGAACTTGGCGCTTCTATGAGATGTTCGTTTCCTCGCAGGACAACGCGCTTCCTCCCGATAATTTTCAGGAAACTCCCAAACCCGTCGTCGCCCACCGAACCTCGCCTACGAACATGGGCCTGTATCTTCTTTCCGCCGTCTGTGCTTGCGACTTCGGATGGCTGGGCGCGCTCGATACGGTGGAGCGGTTGGAGGCCACCCTCGGAACGATGAGCCGGATGGAATTGTTCCGAGGACACTTCTACAACTGGTATGACACGCGTGACCTGCATCCGCTCGAACCCAGGTACGTTTCCTCCGTGGATAGCGGAAATCTTGCTGGGCATTTAGTAGCTCTGGGAAACAGTTGCAGGGAACTGGCTCAGAAATCATTTCTTGGACCACGCCTTCTCGCTGGAATGGAAGATGCGACCCGCTTGCTAGGCGACGCGCTTTCCGGAATTGCGGACACACCTCGCACACACACCGTCACGCGGAAGCAACTCAGCAATGTTGTCGATAGGATGGTGGCGTCGCTCGACTCGGTGCCCGTGGATGCCGTGGATTGGGGGAATCGTTTCGCGGAGTGGAGATCCCACGCCCAAACGGTGGCTGATATTGCGCAAGCTCTGGCGCAGGAGCGTGCAGACCCTCCCGAATCTGAATTGGGTGTCTGGGCCGCTGCGCTTGGGACTTGCGTCGAAAGCCACGTTCGAGACGCTGAGCTCTTGATTCCATGGATGCGCTGGAATGCGAAAGAAATTGCCGGCATGGCCCAGCGTCGTCGAGAGCAGGCACCGGAGTGGATAGCGGTTGAGCCGTTTCTCGGCTCGGTCCCTACGCTCGCGGAAGCCCCTGACCGGTTCGATGCCGCCCTTCGTGAACTCTCAGCGTTGCGCGCACGCCTACAGGGCGGCGTTCAGGTCGACCGAGACACGATCGCGCGGATCAATGCGCTGTCGGATGCAATCCGGAATTCGGCGGCGGATGCGAGCGCGCTCGTTCGCCGTCTTTCAACTCTCACGCTCAGGGCCGAGGGCATGTTTCAAGCGATGGACTTCGGTTTTCTGTTTGACGGCACGCGCAACCTTTTTTCGATTGGTTACCGCGGCACGGAAGGGAGCCTCGATCCCAATTGCTATGACCTGCTTGCTTCCGAGGCGCGCCTAACGAGCTTCATCGCCATTGCCAAGGGAGAAGTCCCGCCCTCGCACTGGTTTCGCCTCGGCCGCGCTCTCACACCTGTGGGCCGCGGCTCCGCGCTTATCTCCTGGTCAGGCTCGATGTTTGAATACCTGATGCCGGATCTCGTGATGCGTTCCCCGGCGACGAGCCTGTTGAGCCAGACCTGCGATCTCGTGGTGCGCCGTCAAATTGAATATGGTGCGGAGCGGCATGTGCCCTGGGGTGAGTCGGAATCGGCATACAATGCGCGCGATCTCAATCTCACCTACCAATACGCGAGCTTTGGGGTGCCCGGACTGGGGCTCAAGCGTGGCCTCAGCGTGGATATCGTCATCGCCCCATACGCCACTGCGCTTGCGGCGATGATTAACGCAGCTGCGGCCATGCAAAACTTTGCCCGGCTAGAACAAGCGGGCGGAAGGGGCACGTATGGTTTCTACGAAGCCCTTGATTACACAAGCACGCGCTTGCCGGAAGGCGAAACCGTCGCCATCGTGCGCACTTACTTCGCCCACCATCAGGGAATGTCGTTAGTCGCGATCTCAAACGTGTTGGACGACGGCGCGATGCGTAGGCGGTTCCACGCAGAGCCAATGGTGCAGGCTACCGAACTGTTGTTGCAAGAGCGCACACCACGCGACGTGCTGGTTGCGCGGCCACGGGCCGAAGAAGTGTCTGCCTCTGCGCAGGTCCGTGAACTTGTGCCACCCGTGCTCCGCCGATTCACGACGCCGCACAGTCCAATCCCCCGGACGCACCTGCTTTCCAACGGCAGGTACGCTGTGATGCTGACCGCAGCGGGCTCAGGCTACAGCCGATGGCGGGATATCGCCGTAACGCGCTGGCGCGAGGATGTGACGCGCGATTGCTGGGGCAGTTATGTTTATCTTCGCGATGTGCAATCGGGTCAAGTCTGGTCAGCAGGCTACCAGCCGAGCGACATCGAACCTGACGCCTACGAGGTTTCTTTCTACGAAGACCGCGCTGAATTCATCCGACGCGACCACGCGCTGACCACCAAACTTGAGGTCGTCGTGTCGCCCGAGGACGATGCGGAAATTCGCCGGGTTTCTATCACCAACCTCGGGACACGCACGCGCGAAATTCAGGTCACCTCGTACGCCGAGCTTTGCCTGGCATCCCAGGCAGCCGACGTGGCTCATCCGGCGTTTTCGAACCTGTTCGTGCAGACCGAATTCGTGTCCGATGCCGACGCGCTCCTTGCGACGCGCCGTAGACAATCCGATAAGGAAACTGCAGTTTGGGCCGCGCACGTGGCTGTCGTGGAAGGTGAAACCGTCGGCGATTTGCAATTCGAGACGGACCGGGCGCGGTTTCTTGGGCGCGGCCACGATATCCTCGACCCCGTTTCGATTATCGATGGGCGGCCGCTCTCGAATACAGCGGGCTCCGTACTCGATCCCATTCTTAGTCTGAGGCGCACCGTGCGCATTCTCCCGGGAGCCACGGTGCGGATTGTCTTCTCCACGATCGTCGCCCCGGATCGGGAGCAGGCGCTGGAACTCGCCGACAAATACCGCGGCGCAGCAACATTCGAGCGTACCTTGGCGCTGGCCTGGACACAGGCACAGGTACAACTGCACCATCTGGGGATCAGCCTCGACGAAGCCCACTTGTTTCAAAGGCTGGCCAATTCTGTGCTCTATTCGGACGCTTCGATGCGGCCATCTTCCGATGTACTCAGTGGCAGCACGCTCGACCGCTCTGCGCTGTGGGCACAGGGAATCTCCGGCGATCTGCCCATCGTTCTGGTGCGCATCGACGAAGCAGAAGATTTCGAAATCGTCCGGCAATTGCTGCGTGCCCACGAATACTGGCGCATGAAGCTGCTATCCACCGACGTGGTTATTATCAATGAAAAGTCCTCCTCGTATGCTCAGGACCTGCAGAACTCTTTGGACGGTCTCGTGCGCGGCAGCCGGTTGCGACTTTCTCCGGACACGGAAAATGTGCGCGGCAGTATCTTCCTACTGCGGGCGGACCTCATCACTCCTCAGGAACGGACCCTGCTTCAAACGGTTGCGCGAGCGGTGTTGCTGAGCCGGCGGGGCACGTTGTCCGAACAGGTGACTCGGTCGCAGCGCACTGAAATCGTTGCGCCCCCGGCCCCGCGATCGTCGCGACCGGACAAACTCCAGGACACACCGCTACCTCAGCAAGCTCTCGAGTTTTTCAACGGATTGGGTGGCTTCGCCGATCAGGGCCGCGAATATGCAACCGTTCTGGGTGAAGGTTTGCGGACTCCTGCGCCGTGGATCAACGTGATCGCGAATCCTTCGTTCGGCTTTCTTGTTTCGGAATCGGGCTCGGGCCACACATGGTCGCTCAACAGCCGTGAAAATCAGCTAACGCCATGGTCCAACGATCCCGTCGTTGATCCTCCCGGGGAAGCCATCTACATTCGCGACGAAAATACTGGCGACGTATGGAGCCCCACGGCGCTCCCAATTCGCCATGAAACTGCTCCGTACATTTCCTGGCATGGCCAGGGCTACAGTCGGTTCCAGCATGGCTCTCGCGATATTTTGCTCGAGCTTCTACAATTCGTACCTTCGGAGGATCCGATCAAGATTTCTCGGCTCACTCTACGAAATGATTCCGGCCGCCCACGTCGTCTCTCCGTCACTGCCTATGCCGAGTGGGTGTTGGGCAGTTCACGTGACGCCTCGGCGCCTTACATCATCACGGAACTAGATTCGCAGACGGGAGCGCTCTTCGCACAGAGCACATGGGGTGGAGAATTCGGCGGGCGCGTCGCCTTTGCGGATCTTGCTGGGAAACAGGCATCTTTCACTGGCGACCGCGCAGAATTTATCGGGCGCAACGGCACGCTCGCACGCCCGGCCGCGCTGGAACGAAACGGCCCGCTTTCGGGAAAGGCAGGAGCAGGTCTTGATCCATGCGCGGCGCTGCAAACCTCCATCGAATTGCGTCCCGGCGCGGAGGCTAAGATCGTATTTCTCCTGGGCCAGACCGGTGACAGAGAACAAGCGCGGCAGTTGCTCGCGCGCTATCGCGTTGCGGACTTGGACGCAATCCTGGCCGAGGTTACGGGCCGTTGGGACGATGTGCTCGGCACGGTACAGATCGCCACTCCCGAGCCGGCCATGGATGTTCTAATGAATCGCTGGTTGCTTTACCAGACGCTGGCGTGCCGTGTGTGGGGGCGGGCCGCATTCTATCAATTGAGCGGTGCGTACGGATTCCGCGACCAGCTTCAGGACGTCATGGCGCTATGCGTCGCCAAGCGTGAGATTGCTCGCGAACATCTACTGCGTGCTGCCGCACGGCAGTTTGTCGAAGGCGATGTTCAACACTGGTGGCACCCACCATCGGGACGTGGTGTGCGCACCCGTATCTCGGACGACCTCCTCTGGTTGCCTTACACGGTCATTCACTTCATTGAGGCCACCGGCGACGCGACCGTGCTCGAGGAGGCCATACCATTCCTGGAGGGCGATACACTGGCGGAGGGACAGAGCGAATCCTATTTCCAGCCGCGCGTTTCAGAGATTCGCGCGACGCTATTCGAGCATTGCGCCCGTGCGCTAGACCGCAGCCTCGCCGTTGGCAGCCGCGGACTCCCGCTGATGGGGACCGGTGACTGGAATGACGGAATGAACCGCGTCGGCGAGCATGGCAAGGGGGAAAGCGTCTGGGTCGGCTGGTTCCTGCACACAATTCTCTGGGAGTTTGCCAAAATTGCGGATTCGCGGGGCGAGCATCGACGCGCAGAGAACTGGCGTCTCCATGTAAGTGCACTCAAGGCAGCACTTGAGCGCGAAGGTTGGGATGGCGAATGGTATCGGCGTGCCTACTTCGATGACGGTACTCCGCTCGGCTCAGCCGAGAACACGGAATGCCGAATTGATTCCATCGCGCAATCCTGGGCAGTTATGAGTGGCGCTGCGGAACCCGGTCGTGGCGCGCGCGCGATGGCCGCGGTCGACCAAGACTTGGTGCGCCGCCCAGAGGGATTGATCCGGCTCTTCGCTCCGCCCTTTGACAACCCACCGCGTGATCCGGGCTATATTCGAGGATACGTGCCGGGCATCCGCGAAAACGGCGGACAGTACACACATGCTGCAGCATGGGCGGTCATTGCCTTTGCGGAGCTCGGCGACGGCGACAAGGCCTGCGAATTCTTCCGGATGCTGAATCCGATAGCCCGCACATCTTCACGCGCGAGCGTACAGCGCTACAAAGTTGAGCCCTATGTCGTTGCGGGCGACGTGTATTCTGAGCCTCCTCACGTGGGACGCGGCGGGTGGACTTGGTATACGGGTGCAGCCGGTTGGCTCTATCGTGCCGGTCTCGAATGGATTCTCGGATTCCGGATGAGCGGCATGACGTTTTCGATCGATCCTTGCATCCCCCGGAACTGGCTCAGCTACTCCATCGAGTTTCGTCATCATTCGGCCACCTATCAGATCAGGGTGGACAATCCGTCGGGCGTTTCTCGCGGCGTTGCTCTGACAGAATTGGACGGCAAATTGCTCCCCGGATCCGCAATTGTTCCGCTCGCCAACGATGGCGCCGTGCATCAAGTCCATATAGTACTGGGGTAGTTGAGTGCACTGTCTCGCCTCATCCTGTGGTAATCAACCCATTTCTCGATGGCCACCCGCGCCTCCTTCAACAAGGGGGGCGCTACCTCGACCCTTGGCCGGCTGCTCATCCGTAGAACCCTCTTGTGGTTCACCTGCATTCCTCGCCGGCGTAACTCGGCACCGATCCGTCGGTATCCGTAACGGCGCCGATGTTCCAATGCCATCTGCTGAACCGCTGCGCGTACTTCCATTTCTTCCTCGACCGGAACTCGCTCCTTAAGCGATCGATAGAAGCTCGCACGACTGACTCGCGCGAGCTCACACATGCGCTCGATATTCAGGCTGCCTTGCAGGGGCATCATTTCTCGGATTTGCTCGTAGATGCCGTCTCGCCGGACGCGCCGCTCTTCTGGCGTCCAGCCTCGATCTTTTGCAAGGCACCTTTGAAAAAACCACTTCCAGTGTTTTCTCGGCGAGGAGTCGCTCCAGCTTGCGAACTCGCGTACGGTGCGACGCTTCCTGCGAGCTCGTTCGGGCCGGCTCCTCTCCAGGTCTCAACAGATCGAATTTAGATCGCCACTTGTAGAGGCATCGCCGAGTTACGCGAGTTCCTTAGCCAACTCGTTGACATCCTCACAGGTCTTCATGGCCTCCACCGCCAGCCGCTGGAACTTCCGTGGATATATCTGCTTCCGCTTCACTTTGCAGTTCCTTTCTCTGCAAAGTGTGCCCATGGGAACTGTCTCAATTCAAGGGTCAGTCCATTTCGACCATTTCCGGGAGATACTTTACAGAATCCAATGCAGAACGTTCTGTGTCGTCTAGTTCCCGACGTTCGACGCTCATCTGGGGCAACTACTCTCGGTATCTACTTGCATCCGTAGCCAGACTCACATCGACGGACTGATCGACCACCCCGCGACCATGAGATTCAAGGTTTGCATATCGACGCCACGATCTCGACTTGGCGGCCCGGCGCCGCAGACGCGCTCCATGCTTTCGGCAAGCGATTTGTTTCCAGCCGGTACTTGAGATACTTAGGATTACTTTGTCACAGGAAGATGGATTGGCTGTGTCTTTTCGAACCATGTTTCGTCGCAACTCGCCCCTTCCTCCAGCGCCAAGAAAGGTGACATACATCACAAATCTGAGGTGACGCGAATCACGGACCCGCAACGCGGGAAAGCTCAAAATGCAAGTTGACTGACCGGTCAGTTAGGGATCGAGCGAGCGAAGAGGCAAGCCATGAAGGGCGTCAAGCATCCCGAGCGAAGGCGCACAGAAAAAGCGCGGCGAAGGCAACAGATCTTGGATGCTGCGTTTGACGAGTTTGCACTCAACGGATATGCGGCCACGCGCCTCGACGACGTCGCCAAACGAGCGGAAATCGCCAAAGGGACGATTTTTCTGCATTTCGGAAACAAGCGAGTGCTCTTCCGCGCGGTTTTGCGCGGCTGCATTCATCCCGTCTTCTCCGGCTTCCATGAATTTCTTCAGGGATTCACCGGCACGGCTGAGGCGCTACTTCGTCACCTGTTGTGTCGTCAATATGCGGAAGTTGTAGGCGACAAGAAAGCGACGGCTCTTCTGAGACTGCTGATCGCTGAGAGCGGAAAGTTTCCGGAACTTGCCCAGATGTATTACCGGGAAATCATCGATCCTGGCAGATCGGCCTTCGGACTTGTGATCGAACGAGGCATCGCATCGGGAGAGTTTCAGGCAACCGAAATTCGCAATTTCCCTCAGATCCTGGCAGCTCCAACCGTGCTGGCCGTAGTTTGGGGCCTCGTGCTTGGCGAAGGCCACGGTTTGAATGTCGACGCATACCAGAAGGCGCACGTCGACTTCGTTTTGCGTGGGCTCCGCGGCGGCAACACGATGAATGCTGCTGCGGCCGCAGAACAGCTTCGCGCGGGGCGTGCGTCATGAGACGAAGTGTGAAGACCATCGCATTTCTCCTTTTCGCCCTGGTCTTTTCGGCAGCATGCGCTGGCGCGCAAGAGACTCCGCAGCGACTCACACTGAAGGATGCGATCGATCTCGCGCTGAAGCAGAACGTCAATGTGCAGGTGTCCGCGACTCAAGTTGACGAAGCGGAAGGAACACGCACAAGGCGCCTCGCCTCTTTGCTTCCGCACGCCAGCGCTGACGCGCTTGCGAACTTGCTAAAAAACAATCTGAGCATTGAAGGGATTTCAATCCCCGGAATCCCAACTGCCGTTGGCCCTTTTGCCTACTACGACTTTCGCGTATTCGCCTCGCAGTCGGTGATCGATCGCCAAGCGCTTCACAACTGGAAGGCCAGCACCAGGCAGGAAGAAGCCACAAGGCTGAGCTACCAGGATACGCGCGACTTCGTCGTTCGGGAGGCCGCCGGTCTTTATCTGCAATCCGAAACAGCCGCAGCGGAAGTCGAGGCGGCCCAATCGCGCGTAGAAACGTCCCGGGTTCTCGAAAAGCTCGCTACGGATCAACACGATCAAGGACTGGCGACCGCGATCGATATGGTTCGCTCGCAAGTGCAGTTCGCACGGGATGAACAAACTCTCCTCGTTGCGCAGAATAACTACCAAACCTCATTGCTGGCGCTCGCGAGATTTCTCGGGCTGAGTCCCGGAACGCCCCTTGAGCCTGCCGAGAAGCTCGAGTTCCGGCATTTCGACGCGCCCGACGTCGCCCAAGCTTTGCCCGCCGCGCTAGGCGCCCGCGATGACTATCGCTCGCTAATCAGCCAGCAGCAATCGTTGACGGAGCAGGTAAAGGCATCGCATTCGCGCTATCTGCCCACGCTGTCTGTCAACGGAAACTACGGCGCGGCGGGCCGCAATCTCGGCGCGATGCCGGCGACAGGCGGAATCGAAGGAATTCTCTCCGTGACGATCTTCGACCGCGACCGCAGCGGAGAGAAGCAGGAACTCGAAAGCCGCGCCGACCGCTTGAAAGCAGAAACGGACGATCTCGCGCGGGGCATCGAGCAGGATCTTCGCAAGGCGATCCTGGACATTCACTCCACGGAGCAGCAGGTGAGCGTGACGCAAGCCGGCCTTGATCTAGCTCGGCGGGAGCTAGCCCTGGCAGAGGACCGCTTCCGCAACGGCGTGACCGACAATATCGAAGTGGTAACTGCTCAGGATGCCCTGGCGAGGGCGCAGGACGACCAAATTTCGGCGATCGCACAGAACGCCGATGCGCGCGCCGCTCTGGCACGCGCTCTCGGCGCTACGGAGAAAAACTATCAAGCGTATCTGGGCCAAGCCGATCCAAGGAGCGGCGCTGACAACCAACAAGGGGTGAAAATTCCATGAGACGCGCGCTTCTAGTTGGAGTTCTGACCGCCCTTGCGGCGCTCGCGGGGATACGGTTCTATCACATGTGGCTCGCAGGACGGTCCGCTGCAAACGAGCTGAAGCTTTCCGGCAATATCGAGGCGCATGAGAGTCTGGTCAGTTTCAAGATTGTGGGCCGCATCATCGATCTGCCAGTGGACGAAGGCATGGCGATGAAGACCGGCGATCTGGTGGCGCGGCTCGATAGCGCCGATTACCGTCAGCAAGTCGCCGTCGATGAATCGACACGGCGCGTGCGCGATCGGCAGTTCGCTCTCGGCCTCGCAGGCAGCCGCTGGCAGGACGTTGAGGCGGCGAAGCAAACCGTGATCGATTCGAAGGCCGACCTCGACCAGAAGAAAAAAGACTATGCCCGGTACGAAGCTCTTTACGAAAAGGATGAAATTTCCGGGCAGACGCGCGATCAGGCGGCCACCAACGTGACCCGCGCGCAGGCGACGTACGACCGGGCGCAGCAGATTCTGAACGAACTTGTCGAGGGAACGCGAAAGGAAGAATTAGACGTCGACCGCGCCGATATCCATCAAGCAAAGGCGAGTCTCGATATGTCGCAGATTCGCCTGAGCTACACCGTGCTGCGGGCGCCGTTCGACGGCATCGTTTTAGTTCGCCAGGCCGAGCTGGGCGAGGTTGTGTCGCCCGGAACTCCCATCGTCACGCTGGCCGACCTCGACCATATCTGGCTCCGCGTGTATCTGCCGGAGACCGACCTCGGAAAGGTCCATTGGGGCCAGACGGTCAACGTGCGGACCGATACGTATCCGGGCAAAACCTACACGGGGCGTGTTTCCGTAATCGCGTCGGACGCGGAATTCACTCCGAAGAGCGTGCAAACGGAGAAGGAACGCGTGACGCTTGTCTACCGCATCAAGATCGACGTCGAAAATCCAAACCACGAACTCAAACCGGGCATGCCCGCCGATGCCTATATCGCCGCCAAATGACTGGCCCTGCGATGAGCTCGCCTAGCGCAATTGCGGTCTCCGGTTTGGGCAAGCGATTCGGTGGAGTCACCGCGGTCGACCAGGTTTCCTTTGATGTGAAGCCGGGAGAGATTTTCGGACTCGTTGGGCCCGACGGCGCCGGCAAAACAACCACGATGCGAATGCTGGCCGGCGTCCTTACTCCGGATTCCGGATCGGCGACAGTCGCCGGGCACGATGTTCGGCTCGATCCTGAAGGCGCAAAGCGGGATTTGAGCTACATGCCGCAGCGCTTCGGCCTCTACGAAGATCTCACCGTGGACGAGAACATTCGCTTTTATGCCGACCTATTCGGCGTCCGGCGCAAGGAGCGGGAGGAACGGTCGGCCGAGCTGCTGGCCGCCGCCGGCTTCGCTGAGTTTCACCGCCGTCTGGCGGGAAACTTGTCGGGGGGAATGAAGCAGAAACTGGGCCTTGTTTGCGCGCTCATCCATACGCCGCGCGTGATCCTGCTCGATGAGCCGACAAACGGAGTCGATCCAGTCTCGCGCCGCGATTT
>Ga0209415_10001010_pt1 | contig 53334 bp, 46 predicted proteins | sample PeaSoiSIISIP2007_FD_187696 | JGI IMG/M metagenome (GOLD analysis project Ga0209415, IMG submission 187696) | Peat soil microbial communities from Weissenstadt, Germany - SII-SIP-2007 (SPAdes) (version 2) | ecosystem: Environmental > Terrestrial > Soil > Wetlands > Peat | place: Germany... | reverse complement strand
TTTGCGGGTATTGAGGTAAAGTCATGGCTGCCGAGCTTCGCTCGGCCGGACAGCCGGGGGCCTGCTCATTAATTCGCGGGCGAGGGCGCCCGCGCCACACACGATCATGGCTGGCAGCGAAACCAAAACTCCGAACTCAGCCGCGGCCGCCAGCGACTGGCAAACCCACACCCATCAGGACGAAGAGTTGGTCAAGGGGCTGGGCCTCACCAGCGCCACCATGCTGGTGATGGGTTCCATGATCGGCTCCGGCATCTTCATTGTTTCGGCGGAAATTGCGCGCGAAGTGGACTCGCCGGCGCTGCTCCTTGGAGCGTGGCTGGTGACCGGCTTCATGACCATTGTGGCTGCCCTCAGTTATGGCGAGCTGGCCGCCATGATGCCGCGCGCCGGCGGGCAGTACGTTTATCTGCGCGAGGCGCTGGGACCGCTGTGGGGATTTCTGTACGGCTGGACGCTGTTTCTGGTGATCCAGACGGGGACGATTGCGGCTGTGGGCGTGGCTTTCGGTAAGTTCCTGGGTGTGTTCTTCCCTTCGATTTCTTCCTCGCACTGGATTCTGCACTTCTGGAAAGTGCCGCCGCTGCACCTCGGTGCCATGGTGCTGGGAAACATGGACGTCGGGCTGAACACCCAGAATCTGGTGGCGATTCTGCTGGTCATTGCGCTATCGATCGTCAACATTTTTGGAGTGAAGTTGGGCGCCCTCATCCAGAACGTTTTTACCTTCGCCAAAGTCGCCGCGCTGTTGGGACTGGTGGGGCTTGGCATATTCCTGGGGCGGAATGCGCAGGCGCTGGCCGCGAACTTCCAGGGAAATTTCTGGCACAACGCCGGACTGGGCGCGCAACACGCGGTGCAAGTGGGCGCCGGCGGACCGATGGTTCTTGTAGGAACGCTTACCATTCTGGCGGTGGCGCAAGTGGGCTCGCTGTTTTCCGCCGACGCGTGGAACAACGTGACGTTTACCGCCGGAGAAGTCAGGAATCCCAGCCGCAACTTGCCGCTGTCTCTGGCGTTGGGGACAGGCGTGGTGATTGCTCTGTATATCGGCTGCAACCTGATCTACCTGAACGTGCTGCCGCTCAACGGAGCGCCCCAGGCTACGACCATACTAGGGCGTGGGATCAAGCACGCGACCGAAGACCGCGTGGCCACGGCGGTGCTGTCGCAGATGTTTGGCAGCGTGGGCGGTGCGCTGATGGCGGCCGCCATCATGCTCTCGGGTTTCGGCTGCGTCAACGGGATGATTCTGGCGGGGGCGCGAGTTTACTACGCCATGGCAAAGGATGGCTTGTTCTTCCGCGGCGTGGCTCGGCTGCATCCCGTGCACAAAACGCCGGCGGTTTCGCTGATGGTGCAGATGGTTTGGACGTGCATTCTGTGCGTTTCCGGGACCTACGGACAATTGCTGGATTACATCATCTTTGCCGTGCTGGTGTTTTACGTCCTGACCATTCTGGGGCTGTTTGTCCTGCGGCGGACGCGTCCTGACGCGGCGCGGCCGTATCGCGCGGTGGGCTATCCGGTGCTGCCAGCGGTTTATATTGTGATGGCCTTGTTCATTGATGTCGTACTATTACGCTACAAACCGCAGTACACCTGGCCGGGATTGATTATCGTGTTGCTGGGCGTTCCGGTGTACTACCTGTGGCCAGGGAAGCTGCGAGTCGCGGATACATCGGCGTAATCGTTAAGGAGAACTCACGAGGATGGCGAATCTGCTGGCGAAGAAGTCTCTGGACACGCTCATTGCAGAGGCGAAAGAGAGTGGCGAACACAGTCTAAGACGTACGCTCGGGCCTTTCCAATTGACCGCGCTGGGCGTCGGCGCGGTGATCGGAGCCGGCATTTTTGTGTTATCCGGCTTGGGCGCGCACTATGCCGGACCGGGACTGATGCTTTCGTTCGTTCTTTCGGGATTAGGGTGCGCCTTCGCGGCCCTGTGTTATGCGGAATTCGCTGCCATGATTCCTCTGGCTGGTAGCGCCTACACCTATGCCTACGCCACGCTGGGCGAAATTTTCGCCTGGATCATCGGCTGGGATCTGACGCTGGAATACGCCATGGGCGCGAGCACGGTTTCTTCCGGATGGTCGAACCACTTTATTGAGTTGCTCAATATCCTTCACATCAAGATGCCGCTTTGGTTGGCCTATGACCACTGGACCGGGCTGCGGCAGGCGGAACAGATCATTGCCCGGCAGATGGCACAGGCGTCAGATGCTTCGCTGGTTCCCGGTACGCAGGCTTTTTTAGGTAAGGTCACCGCCATCATGGGGGCGCAATCTCCGGAGTTGGTGCAGCGGGGGCATGATTTGTTGAATGCGCCGCATCTGTTTGGCATGGAAATCGGCGTGAATGTGCCGGCGTTCGTCATCGCGCTGGTGATCACCGCCATTCTCGTGGTTGGAATTAAGGAAAGCGCGCGCTTCAATGCCACCATCGTGGTCATCAAGGTGGCGGTGGTTTTGTTTGTCATCGGATTGGGCGTTCACTATGTGAACGTGGGCAATTGGGGCACAGACTGGCACTCTTTCGCGCCCTTCGGATTCTCCGGTATAGGGGCGGGAGCAGCGTACGTTTTCTTTGCCTACATCGGGTTCGATGCGGTTTCCACGACCGCGCAGGAGGCGAAGAATCCACAGCGCGACTTACCCATTGGAATTATCGCTTCGCTGCTGGTTTGTACGGCTCTGTACATCGCCGTGGCTGGGGTTCTTACTGGCATGGTCCCGTGGCGAGAGATCAACATCGAAGCGCCCATCGCGCGCGCTTTTCTGGACCGGGGACTGACGACAGCATCGCATATCATCACACTGGGGGCTTTGGCAGGATTGACGAGCGTGATGCTAGTGATGCTTTTGGGCCAGACTCGGGTGTTGTACTCGATGGCCAACGACGGTCTGCTGCCCAGAAAATTCTTCGCTGACATTCATCCCCGCTTCCGTACGCCCTGGAAGAACACGATCCTGGTGGGACTGCTGGCGGCAATTGTGGGGAGCCTCACACCGATCGATGATATCGGGAAGATGGTGAACATCGGCACTCTGCTGGCATTCGTGATCGTCTGCATCGCGGTCATGATGCTGCGGCATACAAATCCAGACCAGCCGCGACCCTTCCGCACGCCGTGGGTGCCATGGGTGCCGATACTCGGAATTGGATTCAACGGATACATGATGTACAAACTCGGCTGGGTGAATTGGGCGCGGCTGATTATCTGGCTGTTGATTGGGCTGGTGGTGTACTTCACGTATTCCCGTAACCATAGCCGGGTGCAAGCGGCAATATCGCGGGATCCCAAGCGGAAGCCGTCCATGGCGGATTGAGTTCGAGTAGCCAGTCGTTGAACGTTGGCGTTTGGCTGTTGGCCTTTAGCCGTTGGCTGTTGGCTGAACCGATCCCACTATTGCGGAACCACGTCCCCGCGGCTGAACGGCTAACGGCTAGTAGCTAACGGCCAAGAGCTAACGGCCAAGAGCCAACGGCCAACGACTAAATCTCATGAAGATCGTCACCGCAGCGGAAATGCGCGTCATCGATCGCGCCACCAGCGAGCGCTTCGGCGTGCCCTCGCTCACGCTCATGGAAAACGCGGGCTCGGCGGTCGCGGAATTCGTGGTGTCGCAGTATCCATCGGCGAAACGGATTGGAGTGATTTGTGGAAAAGGGAACAACGGCGGTGACGGTTTTGTAGCCGCGCGCAAACTGCACGACGCTGGCCGGGATGTGCGCGTGTTACTGCTGGCGGAGCCCTCGGAATTGCGTGGCGATGCGGCGGAAATGCTAAAGCGGTTGCCGGCCTCGCCGGCAATTGCGCGCTCCTGGGAAGAGCTGATGCAGCCGGCGCCACGGGCGGTGTTTGAGTCCGAACTGCTGATCGATGCGATTTTAGGAACCGGCTTTCGGCCGCCGGTCAGTGGCGTTTATGCGGAAGCCATCATGCAGTTGAATGCCAGCACGGTTCCTATTGTGGCTGTCGATATTCCTTCTGGCGCCGACGTGGACGTTATGGGAGAGCAAACCGGCGCGGTGGCGCGCGCCGACGCGATCGTGACTTTTACCGCGCCGCGTCCCGCGCATGTTTTCGGGCTGTTGACCGCGGGAGCGACGGTCATCTCTCCGATTGGCTCGCCCGACGGAGCCATTGTCTCGGCGCTGCAGCTCAATATGATCACGGCTCATGAGATTGCGCCGCTGATTGGGCTGCGTGCGCCGGCGGCCAATAAGGGAAATTTTGGGCATGTGCTGGTGATCGGCGGAGCGACCGGAAAAGCGGGAGCGGCGGCCATGGCGGGCATGGCCGCGCTGCGAGCGGGTGCGGGATTGTCCACCGTGGGGACGCCCAAGTCCGTGCTGCCGACGGTGGCCGGTTTTCATCCCGAGGTGATGACGGAACCGCTGGAGGAAACGGAAGCGGGAACGATTTCCAAACGCTCGCTCGGTTACGGACATGTGGATGCTCTGGTGAAAGGCAAGACCGCACTGGCGGTGGGGCCAGGGATTTCGCGGCATCCCGAAACGGCCGACGTAGTGCGCAGTGTCGTGAAAAGGTACACAACGCCGATGGTGCTGGATGCAGACGGGCTGAACGCGTTTGAAGGCCGGGCAGCGGAACTGAACGGCAATGGGCGGTCGCTGGTGATTACGCCGCATCCAGGAGAAATGGCGCGGCTGGCGGGTTCTACAGTGACGGCGGTGCAACATGATCGCCTGAATGTTGCCCGCACATTCTCTCGCGAGCACGAGGTCATCGTGGTGCTCAAAGGGCACCGCACCCTGATTGCTCTGCCCGACGGAGCGGTTTGGGTAAACACCACGGGGAATCCGGGAATGGCGACCGGCGGCACGGGCGACATCCTGACGGGGATGACCGCCGGTTTGATGGCGCAAAATCCGGAGCGAACTGTAAACGCGGTTTTGGCCGCCGTATATCTCCATGGCTTCGCCGGGGATGTGGCGCGAGAAACTATGGGCGAGCATTCGATGACTGCGACCGATCTGCTACAAGCCTTGCCGGAAGCTTTTCGCCGCACGCGCGAAGCGGCGCGCGAAGCAGCGGTTCGCATCTGACGTGCAACGTCACAGGCCGCGCATTTCAATACGGCTTCTTAACCCCGATAGGACATTGGCGACTCGGCCAACCCAGTTGGCTTGGCGTGTGATTTCGGCCAGCCTTCCGGCCTCGGTTTTCGAATCCGGACGAGAGCTTCCGTAATCTCGCGCTGCGAACCATTCCGTGAGATAGTTGTTTTCGGCATGCCCTTCCCCCATCCGCACCCCCAGCGGCGTGCCCCGCGCATCCAACTCGGGGCTTCAATTCCGGCCCTTGTTCTGAAACAAGATGGACAACGGGCCAGAGCTAAACTCTCCACAATCTCGGCCACCGGCGGTCTGCTGCAACTCGGACACGCGCTGACTCAGGGTGACTTTGTTCAGGTCAGCTTTCAGATGCAGGCAGGCCTCGTCCAGGGTCTGGCCGAGATGCTGGGCCCCACGCAACCGTCCAGCGATGGAATCCGCCAGGCGTTCCGTTTCGTCGCCATGGGGGATGATGATCAACTCACGCTGCGCATCGCCATGGACTCAGCGGATGACCGGAAACAAATGAGATTCAGTCCGCCACCCAAGCGTAAAACTTTGTAAAGCTTCCGCGCGGGTGGTTCCCTTCCTGTATCGTAGACTTCAGCGACCCTAACGATGTATGAATACGCAGGAATTTACCACGCACTCGGCACAGGAAACGATTGCCCTGGGTCGCAGCCTTTCCACCATGCTATCGCCACCCAAGCTGGTGCTGCTGAAGGGCGAACTGGGGGCGGGCAAAACAACGCTGGTCAAGGGCATCGCCGAGGCTCTCCAGGCGGCCTCGGAAGAGGATGTCACCAGCCCAACCTTCACGCTGGTGCACGAATATCGTGGTCCTCAGGTAAACCTGTATCACGTCGATCTATACCGGGTAGACACTCCGCGTGAGCTGGAAACGCTAGGGCTGGACGACCTGATATCCGCAAATAGCATCCTAGTCGTGGAGTGGGGAGACAAGTTCCCGCGATTTCAGCAGGAGCGGGACGTGGAGATTACTTTCGAGCGAATTGGAGAGGACGAGCGACGAATCCAATTGACCGCCCGGTGAATCTACAGAGAATGTTTTCCTTGCCCGCATTTTGGAGAAGTGCAGCCTTGAAACTAACTCGACTGGGAATCGCCTGCTTTTGGCTTTGTGCCGCACTGTGTGCGGCACAAAGCATCGCACCGCAGACCGCTCCCGAAACCGACGCCAAGCCGGCACAACAAAAGCCAGCGGCCGGCGCTGGGCAAAGCGGGGCGTCGCAGAGTGCGCCTGGCAATCCCCAGCCGCCGCCAGATCAAAGCAAGAGCCAAGAGAATAAGAGCCAAAAAGAAAAAGCTCAGGAACAAACCACCGGCACGTCAAACGACCGACTGCTGTTTGCCTTGCCGAATTTCTTGACCTTGGAGCATGGCACCAACCTCCCGCCACTCACCCCGGGACAGAAATTCAAGGTCGTGGCCCGAGGCTCGTTCGACTACGTGCAGATTCCTTGGTACGGTTTTCAAGCTGGCCTCAGCCAGGCTGAAAACAGCGAAGAGGGCTATGGCCAGGGAGCCGCGGGTTACGCAAAGCGGTTCGGAGCAGCCGCGGCTGACGGAACCATCGAGAACTTCATGACCGGCGCTATTTTTCCGACGGTGTTTCATGAGGACCCTCGGTATTTTCAGTTGGGCAAAGGGAGCTTCCTGCACCGGGCCGGTTACTCCATCAGCCGGATCGTGATCACCCGGACCGATTCCGGGCACACGCGATTCAACATCTCTGAGATCTTCGGCAGTGCGCTAGCCGCTAGTATTTCGACGTATAGCTACCATCCGAAAGCGGACAAGACGATATCCAACACCGCGAACGTGTGGGGTACGGAGGTTGCTTACGACACATTGACGATTGTGATAAAGGAATTCTGGCCTGACATCCGTCGCGCCATAAAAAAGAAGAAGTAATTTGCAAGAAGCCGGCCAGCGATAAGACCACCATCATCCTAAAAACCCATGATGTTGTAGCCGCAATCCACGTAGATGACTTCGCCAGTGATGCCGGAACTGGCGTCTGACGCCAGGAAGACGCCGGTGGCGCCTACTTCCTGCACATCCACGTTTCTTTGCAAGGGCGCGCGCTCGGCATGCGACTTCAGCATGGCGCTGAAATCAGAAATGCCCCGCGCGGCAAGGGTCTTGATCGGACCTGCGGAAATGGCGTTGACCCGGATTTTTTTCCGGCCCAGATCGTAGGCCAGGTAGCGCACGCTGCATTCCAGGGCAGCTTTGGCGACGCCCATCACGTTGTAGCCGGGAACAACTCTTTCCGCGCCGTGGTAAGTCAGAGTCAGGATGCTGCCGCCCTCCTCCATCAGCGGGGCGGCGGCGCGGGCCAGCGCGATGAGCGAGTAGACGCTCACATCGTGGGCAATGCGGAAGCCTTCGCGGCTGGTGTTGACAAAGTCGCCATTCAAATCCGCAGCGGGGGCAAATCCTATGCTGTGCACCAGAACCTGCAGCTTGCCGTAGCGCTCTTTGAGTTGGCTGAAAAGCCGGTCGATCTCGGCGTCATTCGAGACATCGCACATGAAGGCTTCCGCGCCCGGCAAGGACAGAATCATGTCCCTGGCTTCCAGCCCCAGCCGCTCGTTCTGGTAGGTGACGGCGATCCTGGCGCCGGCGTTGTGCAGCCCTTGCGCAATGGACCATGCGATCGAGCGTTTATTGGCGACTCCAAAGACAACGGCAACGCGGCCTTCAAGGCTGGAGGACATGGATCTCTCCTAGGAGGTATTGGAACAGAAAGCATACCAGCCGGGGAGACGATTCACCACGGAGACACCGAGACACGGAGGATGCCCGGCACGGTGAGGCAAGCGTCGGAAGGATTTCTCCGTATCTCTGTGACTCTGTGGTGAAGAAGACTACTTCGCGGTGCTCACTTCCTGTATCGGCGCCACGATTCTCACCGGCCAACTGGCGCAGGCAAAACCCACCGCATATACCAGTCCGATGATGGAAAATCCGGCGACTAGATTCACTTGGGCCACGCCGCCAACCAGGAATGCCAGCACAATTTGTAAGGCGGTTCCCGCGAAGTAAAAGGTATTCTGCACCCGTCCCATAAAATGCTGCGGGACCTGCTCCATGATGCTGGTGTTCATGGCGACCCCGCAGATGCCGCGTCCCGAGCCCATGATGCCGTAGGCAGCGACCGCAATCGCCAGCACGGGCGAGAGCGGAGCCAGGATCATGCAGATGGTCAATGCGCCCAGCGAAACCGCCATGGAGCGCCGCGCGCCCCACAGCGCAATCAGCCCCGGCGTGTACATGGCGCTGAGAAATGCGCCCGTGCCCCATCCCGCGTTCAGCCAGCCATAACCGACGGCGCCGGCGTGGAACACGTTATCGCTCAACGGCGCCGTCACCACGACCCCGGTCATCATGGCTCCCAAAAACAGCGCCCAGCTGACGCCCAAGAGGACGAGACTGCGGCGGCCCTTAAGAAAATGAAAACCGTCGCGCATCTCGCGCCCGAAGCGTTCCACGGTAGTCTCCGCCGCCACCAGGTCGGCGTGCAGTTCCGCGGGGCGAGGCACCACATGGCGGCCACTGCGCACGGCGAAGTAGCAGAGGAAGGAGACGACGTAGGTGGAGACGTCAATCAGCAACACGCCCCCCAGCCCGATGTGGTTGTACACGAATCCGACGATGGAGCCGGCAATCATCCAGCCGCCCTGGACTCCCGCAAGCAGGAACGTATTGGCGTGCACGAATTCCTCGCCCGGGGTCAGTTCCTGGATGAGAGCCGTGATCGTGGGCCAGAACATCCAGAAACCCGCCGCCACGAGCATGTTCATCAAGTAGAGTTCCCAGACCTTGACCTTGCCGGCGTAAGCGAGGATGGCCACGGTAACGATGACGATGGCGCGAGCGGCATCGAGCATCATGACCAGACGGCGGCGGTCTTCACGGTCGATGAGAACGCCGGTGAAGGGAAGCATCAGCACGGCGGGAATCGTCTGCACCACGGCGAACGTTCCCAGCGCGATTTCGGAATGCGTAGCTTGCAGAATGTACCAGGCCACGGCGGCGGAATTCATGCCGCTGCCCAGCATGGAGATCAGATTGGCACTGAAGACGAAACGCAGCGCCCGCTTCTGCAGAATCGCAAGCATAAGTTACTTTATCCGAAAAATAGCGGACGGAAAAGTTCGGGTAGTGTGTCGGAGGTTCCTAAGAAGTGATTTGCAATCTCGGCGTGCTCTGCGGCTGTTCTCCGCGAGCTTCGCGATTTGGGGTTCTGTGCTTGCGGAGTCTCAGCAAAACACCTTGTAACGCAGAGACCGCGGAGAACGGCCGCAGAGCGCGCGGAGCAAATCCATGGAGAGCAGATCGAGTCACCGCCGAAGCGCCTGCCTTCATGAAGTGGACAAGCTAGGGATGTTTTTCTTCACTCAACACTCCAGTGGAGTGTGAGGGTCCGATCTCAGAAACCAGATACACCGCCAGGATCAGCAACTCCGGCTCGATAGGATGGCGATAGCGGGCGTGGGGAAAGACGAAGTAGTACACCGTGGGATACGACAGCACCAGCCATAAGAACAACCAGGCGCCCGGCAGCATCTTCTTGAGGGCGTGTGCCAGCCCCCAGAGCGCCAAAACGGAAGACGCCAGAAATAACGAATTGCGGAAATCTACAGCCACCGTACTGCTCGTCTCTCTGGGGACGCCGTTCCAGTAGTAGATGAATCTCTTCAGGCTGACGACGGCGAAGCGTCCAGGATGCTCGTGGATCCATCCGAAAGCCAGGCGCTTGCAACGCTCGGCGTAGGCCAGTTCTCCCAGCTGGCGGAACTGCTCGAATTCGACCACGTTCAAATTCGGTTGCAGGTATGGCATCAACATGCCATCGGCAAAGGGGCTGTTTCCCAGGCGGAATTGCAGGCCAAAGTCATCACGGATGAAAACAAATTTGCCAAACGTCCGATAATTTCTCGCCAACCATGGCGAAAGGCAGAGAAAGAACACCACTGAAGCCAGAGCGACTCCCGCCAACGATCGCCGGCGGCGATGGTAACGCCGATACCACACCCATAATCCGCAGAAAGGCAGGAACGAAAGCATCGAAGCATTCGACAGCGCGGCGACGCCCCAGAGCATGCCGAAGACGATCCAGCCCTTCCAACCTCTCGAACCGTCCCACTCCTCCAGTTCCAACGACACCAGAAAAATGCAAGCCAGCAGTAAGGGCGAAAAGGTTGTGTCCCAGATCCAGTGGATCGACCAATACCACTCATAGGGCAGCAATGCCCAAATCCAGGCCGTCCACAATGCAAGCCCTTGGCCCAGCACTCTGCGCGCGATGAAAAAAATGGGGATGCAGGTCAGCGCCGTGAATAGGGCATTGATCGAAAGCAACAACCACGCCGAGGTATCCGAGTAAATGCCGAAAACCTTGAAAACGCCGCCGATCAAATATGGATAGAGCGGCGGCTCCCAAGCGGTTGGACCGGTGGAATCGCCGTAAGGATTGCTGAAACCCTGGCCCAGTGCGATGGATCGGCCTATCCGGCCCATCTCCCATCCGAAGGCGAAATGGTCGTCGCCGGAGCGAACCCGGTACTCGTGGAATACACCAATGGCGGCGACTTGCAGCGCGAGGGAGATCAACACCATCCCGAGCAGGGAGCGGTGAACCCTCGCGGAAACAGCGGGCCTCGTGGAATCTGCCGGCAGTGCGGGAGCGTCACTCAACGGGATGGCAGGCGAAAAAACGCCACCGGAAAAGGCGCATTCTTGCTTTCCCGCGGCACGGAGAACCGGCTGCGGCGCGCGAAACGCAAACGGAACAGCGTCCAGATCGCCAGCCAGCCATCAGAGGAGCGAAGTTTTTTCCCCTGCTCCCGGTTGCGCGGATGGTAGGAGACGGGCACCTCCCAGATTTTTTCTCTCATCCGGCAGAGTTTCGCGGTCACTTCCGGGCAGAATTCGAAGCGGCGGCATTCCAGGGGAAGGTTCGCGATCAGGGAGCGGCGAAACACCTTGTAGCAGGTGGCCTCGTCATGGATGCCGGCGCCGTACAAAAAATTGGTCAGGTGGGTGAGGAGTTTTGCGCCTAAATAAAAGCGCAGTCCGCGCTCTGGCCGATCGGGGCGCACGCCGTAGACCACGTTGGTTTTGCCTTCTTCCAGGGGTCGCAGCAGGGCGGGATAATCCTGCGGGTCGTACTCCAGGTCAGAGTCCTGAATCAAAACGTACTCTCCGTGGGTATAACGGAGGCCGGTGCGAATGGCCGCTCCTTTGCCGCAATTGCTTTCATGGAAGACGACGGTCACGTCCTCCGACGCAGGCAGCGCCAGGAGTTTTTCCCGTGTGCCGTCGGTCGAGCCGTCGTCCACGATGACGATTTCCTTGGGCACGGGAGACGCCTGGATGGAGCGCAGCAACTCCTCCACGTGGGCCGCCTCGTTATAGATGGGGACCAGCACCGACACGTAGCCCTTCCACGCGGTGGCGTGCTGCGCGGGATACTCAGACTCTACTTGTGCCGCCACGGAGCGCGGAGTCATCGGCACCACTCGGCAGACCTGGGAATGGCAATTGCTGATTGCAAAATAGCACAGTATACGGCGGTTTGCGAACCAATCTGCCACTTAGGCAGGCTGCGGAAAGAAGTTGGGCAGTGAATCCAGTTGGCCGATGACGTTGCACAGGCAAGACTGGTCAAAGGTCATTCTGAACGGCTTCCACCGCGAAAGATCCCAGGGTGAACGAAAGCTTTTGAACTGTGGGCGGGATTCTCGGTGATCTTGCGATCCGCAGTAGAGTAACCTGGCCGACGTAAGATCCTTCGGCGCTGAAGCGCTTCAGGATGACAAGGGGCTGACCTCCGACTGTGTCGCCCTGGCCCACTTCGGGGGGCCAGGCAACTCAGGTGATTTCTTCGCTTGCAGTCAGGCCCACTTCAGAGCTAGCATTCGCGCTGCTGGTAGGAGGTCGAGTATGGAGCGTTCTCTATTTTCGGCTGTCCTGGTGGTTGTTCTCAACGCCGCTCTCTTTGTGCAAGTGGGCAACGCGCAAGGGAGCAAGATTACGATTGCCGCGGGCACGCCGGAAGACCAGGCGTTGCAGGCCATTACCAATGAACAGGACCCGCAGAAACAGCTGGCGATGTATGAAGACTTCGTACAGAAGTTTCCCTCGAACCCAGCGGCCGTGGCCTACGGCAACTGGCAGATCGCCCTGCACTACCAAACTGCCGGCGACGCGGGCAAGGCGCTCGAGTACGGCGACAAGGCGCTAGCCGGCGCTCCGCAAAACCTCGACATTCTGTCGATGCAGGTGAACACCGCACAGCAGTTGAAGGACAACAGCAAGGTCGTCGACTACGCGGCGCGCGGAGCGGAAGCCTACAAGGCGAGCACGTCCGATGCGGACAAGGAGGCGGCCGAGAACTCTTACCAGTTTATGGAAAGCGCCGCGTTCAATGCCATCGTTGCTGAAAGCGACGCCAATAAGCGGATGGCAGAGATTGAGCGGTTTACTCCCGCTTTCCCTAGTTCGAAGTTCGCCGACCAGGTCACATCGTATGCGTTGCTCTCGCTGTCGCAGCTGAATGACATGCCGAGGCTGACTGCTTACGGGGAGAAGATCCTGGCGACCAATCCGGATAGCTTGCCGACGCTGGTGATGCTGGCCAATGCCTATGTGAATGATTCCAGGCCCGGCAGCACCGCTAAGGCGATCACCTACGCCCAAAAGGTGATTGCAAGCGCCAAAGCCAACGATCCGGACGCGGACCGGTCGCGCAAGCTTTCCGCCGGATCTGCGCATTCCACCTTGGGCTTCGCCTACATGAAGCAGGACAAGACCGCCGCGTCCATTCCGGAGCTGAAGGCGGCGATCGCTCTGCTCAAAGGGCTGGATGACCAATCCTACGCGCTCGCAGCGTACCGGCTTGGTTTTGCCTATGCCAAGCTCAGGCAGTTGAGCGAAGCGCGGGAGGTTCTCACGGGAGCGGCCAAGATCCCCGGACCGATGCAAGCCACTGTCCAGGACCTTCTTACGAAAGTGAACGCGGCACGGGCGGGCGGGAAATAGGGTAACCACAGATTTGGCGAGCCAATTCTTTCAGTGCTTCGCCAATTCTTCCGACAACAACTGTGCTTTGACGGCGAGGTTGTAGGCGCGCTCGGTGTCCCCGGCATTAAGCGCGATCTTAGCTTGCTCCGCATACTGGTGGATTTGCTTGACCATGTCTTGCTGGCCCGGGGAGAGCTGCCGGCCGGCAATTGTTTTCAAATTGGCGTCCGCGTTGGCCAGCAACTGGCCGGTATTTTGGCGCTGGCTCGCCGCTTGCTGCACAGTGAGGCCGGGGGAGATTTGCGCCGCCGGATCAGCCGTGCCGCCGTTTCGTACAACCACTTTCGTTGGGCCAGTGCTTGCCGATGCTGGCGGCTTGCGCTTGGCTCGACGCTTCTTTGCGGCGGATTGGCTGGCAGCCGCGGGCTTCGGCTTGGCCGGCTGGGGCTTTGGCGGCTGGATCTCGGTGGGTTTGCTGGATGAGGAGGAGTCCGCGGGCGTCTGCGGCGGTTGCGTCTCCGGGCCGGACTGCTTGGTTTCCTGCTGGCCGCCGGGTTGAGAGGAATTCGGCTGGGCATTCGGCTGCGAAGGTGTCGGTTGGTTCCCCGGCTCCGACTGGCTGGTTTGCGGTTGTGGGGTCGTCTGCTGGGAGTCCTGCTGGGGTTGGGTTGACTGAATTGCCGCGGCACTGCGCACGGCCGCCATTCCGTCGAATGGCGACAGAAGTACACAAACTGCCAGAATTGCGGCCAGAGTCATATTGGTTCTTTCACCCCGGAGTGGCCCTGGGGCAGAATCTCAGTTACTGAGATTCTGCCCCAGGGCCGAACTCTCTGCAAGATTACCGGCGTCTAGTTCAGGCTTCGAGAAGCCGTCTCTTTCAAGGAATCGGCTTGGGACTCAGCAAAAGGAAGACGGAGACAAAACTTGGTGCCCTGACCCTCGCCGGATTCGAAGTCCACCGAGCCGTAATGCCACTGCAGAATCTGGTAAGCCTGCGCCAGCCCGATCCCACTGCCACCGGTCTTGGTGGTGAAGTAGAGCTCGAAAATCTTGTCTTGAATTTCCGCCGCGATGCCCGTGCCCTGGTCCTGGATTTCAGTAATGACCATGCCTTCATCGCGATGGGCCACGATGGAAAGGGTTCCTCCCTCCGGCATGGCCTGAACGCCATTGAGCACCACATTGAGAATGGCTTGCTTCAGGAGATCGGTGTCAACCTTCACGGAAAGTGGTTGGGAAGGCAGCTTTCGGGTGATGGTGACGCCGCGCTGCCCGGCGTCGGGCGCGGCCAGCTGAGCCACGTCCTCTAACACCCGGCGCAGGTCGACTTCTTCCAGATGCAAGTCGCGCGGCCGGGTGAAGTCCACCAGAATCTGCACCACGCGATCCAGCCGGTGAATTTCGCTGCCAATGATGTCCATGTGGCGGCGGGTGTCGGGATCAACCTGTCGCAGCTTATTTTGCAGCAGCTGCAAATGCAAAACGATCGCATTGATGGGATTCTTGACCTCGTGGGCGACGCCGCGAGTCAGGCGCCCGCTGGCGGAGAGGCGGCGTGAGGTTTCGATCTCATCTTCGATGCGGCGGACCGACTCGGTGTCACGCAGGGTCAGCAGAGCGCCGATCTGCGTGCCTCCCTCTTGAATGAAGTCGAGCGAAATCTGCACCCGCTTTCCGTTACCGGATTCGATCTCGCGTTGACCGATCGCCTTCCGCGATTGAAAAGCCCCGAGCACCAATGCTCCCACCGGAGTGTCAGGGGAGAAGATTTCCTTGACGGTACTGCCCAGCAAATCCCGCCGGGGGCGCCCGAGGAAGCGCTCCACCGAAGCGCTCACCAGCACCACCCGCGAATCCCGGGTGAACAGCATCAAGCCGTCCTGCAGGTTGGCCATGATCTGGTCGACGTTGTCCTTCAGGGCGGAGAAGATCTCCTTGGTGTCGCGCATCTGGCGGCCGAGGTGGGCGATCTTGAGCGTGACCAGCCCGTATTCGTCGCGGCTGCCTTCCTGCTCGGAGAATGCCTCCGCGTTGCCGGCGCTGACGCTATCCAGATTCCGGCTTATTTGCTCCAGAGGACCCAGAGCCAGCCGCGAGAGTGCCGCCGCCAGCAGGAGGGAGAGCAGAATGGCGGCGCAGGAGAAGATAACCGCATGCTGTAGCCGTGGCGAGACCTCACTCTTCAGAAAAACCGTCGAAATGCCCACACGAATGCTTCCGAAAGGCGTGCCGTTCAACTGCAGCGGCATGCGTACGTCATACACGGTGGGTGGGTAATACACCAAACGCAATTGCTGGCGGAACCTGGCGCTTTGTACTTGTTGAAAGTCCGGGCGGTCAGGCACCAGCTTGCCGATCAGGTCAGGATTGGTGTGCAGAATCGCCTTGCCCTGGGAGTCGACGATCGCTGCGTCGTAAACAATTGGCCAATTGCCCACCACCGATTCCAACATGGTGTTCAGGTCCCGATCGGTTCCCAAGTAATAGACGATGGCCGTGCGCACGGCTGCGGGATCGTTCGTGTCCACCTTGGTGCTACTGAGATCAGGAGCCGCGCTGGTAGCCAGATAAGCCAGTTGGGAGGTCAGCAAGGCCGCGGTTTCGTGCGCGGTCGTAATCCGCTGGCGCAGCAGCTGCGAGATGTAGATATAGGAAAACGCTGCGACCAGCGCCGCCACCATGAAGGTAATCGCCAGCACGAGTTGAGTCCTTCGGCGCATGGGTCAGTACGCGAGTCGCAAAATACAGCCCGGCGGCTAGCTCGCTGATTCGTCCTTTTCCGCCGCTACTTCGGCGGCAGCGCTGCCGTATTCCTTCAGCTTATTGTGCAGAGTTTTCAGGCTGATGCCGAGAATCTCTGCCGCGCGGGTCTTGTTGTTGCTGGTGGCTTCCAGGGTCTTCAGGATGAGCCGCTTCTCCGCCTCTTCGACGGTTGTCCCCACGCCCAGGCGCACGCCGTCGGAATCCTCTACCGAAGGGCGAACCGTGGCCTGGCCAAAACCCGGTGGCAAATGCTTGGTCTCGACCACCGAGCTGTCACACACGATCACGGCGCGTTCCAAAGTATTGCGCAGTTCGCGCACGTTCCCGGGCCAGGAATAATTATGGAAAAGATTGTGCACCGCTTCGCTGACAGTGGCCACTTTTCGTCCATGCTTCGCGCTCATGTCCGCCAGCAGGGTTTGCATCAATTCCGGAATGTCTTCCTTATGCTCGCGCAGCGGCGGCATGTGAATATTGAAAACGTTCAGCCGATAGTAGAGATCGTTGCGCAATTCTCCCCGGGCTACCGCGTCTTCCGGGACTTTATTGGTGGCGGCGAGCACGCGCACGTCCACCGTGGTCTCCACCTTGCTGCCCAGGCGGCGCAATTTGTGGTCCTCCAGCACGCGGAGAAGCTTGGCTTGGGTGGCGATCGGCATCTCCCCGATCTCGTCCAGCAACAGGGTTCCACCTTCGGCCAGTTCGAAGCAGCCGGTGCGCCGTTCCAATGCGCCCGTGAAGGCGCCCTTTTCATGCCCGAAAATTTCGCTTTCGATCAGAGTTTCAGGAATCGCGGCGCAGTTGATGGGGACGAATGGCTTGTTCCGCCGCGGACTCAGCTCATGCACGGTACGCGCCACCAACTCCTTCCCCGTACCGCTGGCCCCGGTGATCAGTACTGAGGCCGTACTGGGTGCAACCATCTCAATCAGGCGGAAAATCTCCTGCATTTTCTTGGATGGGCCGATGAGGCTGCCGAGTGCGCCGGTGTCGCGCAGCTTGCGGCGCGTCACTTCGAGCTCGACTCGCGTGCCCAGGAGCGCGGAAGCATTCTGCAAAATGGTTCGCAGCCGGTTGGTGTCGATCGGCTTGGTGATGTAGTCGTACGCTCCCGTGCGCATGGCCTGCACCGCATTGTCGATCGTGCCTTGGGCGGTGACCACGATGACGGCGATGGTTTGGCAGTCGCTTGCCAGATGTTCCAGCAACTCCAACCCCCCCATGCGGGGCATCTTCATATCGGTCACCACGATCGCAGGCGACCATGACGAAACCTTTTCTAATCCTTCGGCGCCGTCTTTCGCGGTCTCGGTGCGATAGCCCCAAGAGGAAAGCAGTTCGGCCAAGCCGGTGCGTTCATTTTCTTCATCTTCGACGATGAGTACTTTTTCCTGGCTCATAGATGTGCGGGAACCTTGCTGTCATTATTGAGGCTTCGTGTCATCCCTGCAAGCTGCCTCGGGGGCTATTGTGCCAACCCGCCGGCTACATCGTCTACGCGTATCGATCCACGAGTATCAATATGAGACCTTCCGTCTTTCCGTGACGTGCGGCTTTCCTCCCTTTCTTTTGCGTTACATGCGGTAGAATTTCAACGCCGTGATCACTACTTATAGATCGTTGGTGTGGACCCCAAGAAGCAAATTCCAAATTTCGATTTCCCGGCCACCCGCAATCTATGGAGGACTCCATGTCACTTAGTTGTGATGTACGCAGCAGTCGTGTATGGCTGTTTGGTCTTTTGTTGGCGATGACGCCACTCGTGGTTTTGCGTTCGGCAGCGGCGCAGGAGCAAACGCCGCCCAAGTGGGACTTATTTGCGGGCTACCAATGGCTCAATCCAGGGGGGCAGGTGCCGGCGCCTTTTCAATCCTCCACCAGTCCGGTCAGCGAGAGTCTACCGGGCATGGGAAAGGGGTTTGGGGGGGCTCTCGCCTACAATTTCAATCGAGTCTTTGCCCTCGAAACCGATTTGGGTCATAACTGGAACGACTCCGGCTACGAAACTACCGCTTCGGTGGGGCCACGACTCACATTGCGTACGGACGGGGTGAACTACTTTGTGCACACCCTGATGGGTTTGAATCGGCTTAACGTGAAGGGTCTAGCCTCGGACAACGGAATCGGGGCGATTCTCGGTGGCGGCATGGATTTTCCGATGTGGCCTCGGGTAACCATCCGGCTATTTGAAGCCGATTACGTGTGGGGTCACCACAATTTCGCGGATGAAGTCGATCAGACATTCCCCGATCTGCGGCGTCCGGGGTTACACGGGGTTCGCCTGCGGACCGGCTTGCTGTTCACCTACGGCGGCGCGCCTGTCATACCTCCATCTGCCAGCTGCTCGGTGCAACCCAGTGAAGTGATGGTGGGCGAGCCGATTACCGCTACCGCTGCAGTCAGCAACGCCAACCCCAAGCACACGCTGACTTATGACTGGAGCAGCAACGGCGGCAAGGTGAGCGGCAAGGACAACACCGCCAGCATCGACACCAACGGGGTGGCGGGTGGCAGTTATACGGTGACCGCCCACATCACCGACCCGAAGATGAAGAAGGGCGAAGAGATGAGTTGCTCGGCGAATTTCACGGTGAAGGAACCGCCGAAGAATCCTCCGACCATGTCCTGTTCCGCCAATCCCACGACGGTGCAGGCCGGTGGGACGGTGAATCTGTCGTGCACGTGCACGAGTCCGGACAGTGTCCCGGTTACGGTGGGTGGTTGGAGCGCTACCGGCGGCAGCGTCTCCGGGAGCGGCAGTACCGCAACTCTGAATACCACCGGCGCCTCAGCCGGCCCGATCACCGTGAACGCGACTTGCTCGGACCCACGAGGACTGAGCACTTCGGCTTCGACCCAGGTGACCGTGGAGGTCCCGCCTCCGCCACCGCCGCAGGCCAGCAAGCTGAGCGAGTGCGATTTCTCGAAGATGGACAAGATCGGGAAACCGTGGCGCGTGGACAACGAGTGCAAGGCTATCTTGGATGACGTGGCCAAGAACTTACAGCAAAACGTTGACAACAAACTGGTGATCGTCGGCAATGCCGAGCCCACCGAGAAACGCAAGAACCTGGCGGCGGAAAGAGCCGTCAACGCCAAGGCGTATCTCTCGGGCGGCGAGGCCAAGCAAGCGATCGATCCCGGCCGCATTGAGACTCGCACCGGCAGCGCGGGCACGCAGACCGCCGAGTTCTGGATCGTTCCAGCCGGGGCTACGTTCTCGGCTGAGGGTACGCAAACCGTGGACGAGAGCCAAGTGAAGCCGGTGCCGGATCATCCCCACACGGCGGTCAAGAAGAAGGCGGCAAAAACCAAGGCTGAATAACACCATCCTAAAGGCGCAGATCCGGTCGGGCAGGAAGCTCGACCGGCCTGCGTTTTTGTCTTTCCCTTAGGTAACTTGATTGGCCTAGGTTACCCTGTCACGCTGGCCTTGGGCAGGGCAGGCCAGCGCCCCGGGGAGAAGTTAGCTATGGGTTCCTCCATGAGTTCTCGTAAATGGTTGATTACAATAGTCATAGTTATTTTCTGCAGCGCCATGTCCTGGGCCGGCCAGTGGGCGGTTTTGGGTCCGGATGGAGGCGATGTCCGCAGCCTGAGCTACGACCCGCAGAATCCCGAGCATATCTTCCTCGGTACCAGCACAGGTGAGTTGTTCTCCTCCATCAATGGGGGGCGCAGCTGGTTACGCTTCGCTCATCTAGGCAACGGTGACGACTTCGTGCTGGACCACATTGCCATCGATCCGCAGAATCCGAAGACCATGTTCGTCGCCGCCTGGAGCGTGGATAACCAGCAGGCGGGCGACCTGTTCCGCTCTCGGGACGGCGGCAAAACTTGGGAAGCGCTTCCCGGCATGCACGGCAAATCCATTCGCGCGCTGATGATGGCGCCGTCCGACGCTCGCGTGCTAGTGGCGGGCGCGCTCGACGGTGTGTATCGCAGCCTGGACGCGGGGAATACCTGGCAGCGGATTTCGGCTTCCAATCAGGCTGAGATCAAGAACATAGAATCCATCGCAATCGATCCCCGGAATCCCCAAGTGATTTACGCCGGTACCTGGCATCTGGCCTGGAAGACCGACGATGGTGGCGACAACTGGCACCAGATCAACAAGGGCATGATTGCCGACTCGGATGTGTTTTCGATTATCGTGGATTCTTCGGCTCCCTCGGTGGTATTTGCCAGCGCCTGCTCCGGGATCTACAAGAGCGCGACGGCGGGGGAGCTGTTCCAGAAGATTCAAGGCATCCCGTTCTCCGCGCGCCGCACTCGCGTACTGAAGCAGGATCCCAGCAATCCCGCCATTGTCTACGCCGGCACCACCGAAGGACTGTGGAAGACGATGGACTCTGGTAAGACCTGGAAACGCGTCAGCGGTTCTGAAACGGTTGTGAACGACGTATTGGTTGATCCGCGCAATCCGCAGCGGGTGTTGCTCGCGACCGATCGCAGCGGCGTGTTGGCGAGCGACAATGGGGCGGAAAGCTTCGTTGCCTCCAACCAGGGTTACAGCCACCGCTACGTGACATCGATTCTTGCGGACCCGAACGATCTGAATACAGTGTTCGTCGGTGTGGTCAACGATCGGGAGTGGGGTGGCGTGTTCGTCTCCCACGATGGCGGACAGCGCTGGATGCAAAAGAGCCAGGGGCTCGAGGGACGGGATGTGTTCACCCTGCGGCAGACCAGTGATGGCGCTCTGATCGCGGGAACCAACCGCGGCATTTTCCTTCTCGAGCGCAATAGTGATGATTGGAAACCCGTCAACAGCATCGTGAACGAGAAAACGGCCTTTCATACCGGACGCAAAGGAAGCAAGCGAGTCTCGGTAGCCCGGAAGACGATTAGCCGTTCCGTGCTGAATGCCCGCGTGGATGAAATCGAAGTCGTACCGGGACGCTGGCTGGCCGCCACCTCGGCGGGATTGTTCATCAGCACCAACCAGGGTAGAAGCTGGAGCGGAGGCCCGGTGCTGGGCAAACTAGACCTGGTTTCGGTTCAGGCCGACGGCGACCTGCTGGTAGCCGCGACCCGCATCGGCGTGTTGCTTTCCACAGATTCCGGAGATAGCTGGACGCAAGCCACACTGCCCTCGTATCTGACTATTCGCGGTGTCACCCTGACGCCAGAGCGGGAGATTCTGGTAGCGGCCCGAGAGGGGGCGTATCGCAGCTCCAATTTGGGCGCGAGCTGGGAGCACATGCTGAACGGTTTGCCGGACAAGAACATCAGCTCCGTCAGCTATGACGAAAGCGGCAAGCGGTTGCTGGCCACCAGCACTAACACTGGAGTCGTGTTCGAGAGCCACGACGGTGGCAGCAGTTGGCAGCGCGGCCCCGACGCAGGATACTCGTTGCGCCATATCAGTGTGGTCCACGGCCACTTCGTAGCCGCGACGCCCTTCGACGGTGTGGTCGTCCAGCCGGACAACTCACCGCAGAGCGCATCCACCGCTATGGGCGACGTGTCAAACTAGCCGGGCGGCGGCGGCCGAAAAAATCATCCAGGCAGCCAGGAGGACGCGGGCTTTGACAGCCGCGTCCTCCGAGTTTTTGGTGCTCCTCGGGAACTTTGGATTTCGCCGGCGCAAAAATTACCCTGCAAGAACTACCCGTTCGAACCTCGCTTTTCGCCCAAGTCCATGATTCCTCCGGTAAATGCAATGGCATCTGCCTTGCGACTTGCCAGACCGGCAGATAGCGGTGAGGATCGATCCCATGGAGTTTGGGGCGGCTGGGTTGCTCGCGACATTGGGATTGGTGGCAGCTCTCGCGACAGGATGCTCACGGCAACCAGGAGCGTTGTCCGACCAAGGCCCGGCCAGCAGCCAGCAACTGCCTTTCGACGATTCGTCCGACAAGAACGGCATCTCACCCACCGCATCCCTAGCCCTGGGAGAGGTCCCAGCGGGCACGCCGATTACCGTGCGCATGGAATCAGCGGTTTCGAGCGCGACCGCCCATGCCGGGGATTCCTTCCACGCACTTCTCGACGAACCGATCATCGTCCAGGGGCGGACCATCGCCCCGCGTGGCGCCGCCGTGTCCGGGAGGTTTCTGGCTGCCAAGGCCTCCGGCCGCCTGCAAGAGCCTGGTTATTTGCGGATCACGTTAACCGCGATCTCCGTCAGCGGTAGGTCGCTTGCCTTGCAGACCTCCAGCATATTCGTCAAGGGCGGGTCACACGAGCAGCGCAATTTGTTGCTGGTCGGGGGCGGAAGCGGCGGAGGAGCGGGCAGCGCCATTGCCACCGGCAAGAGAGACATCGAGTTACCCGCCGAGCGCCAGCTGACCTTCCGCCTGACCCAAGCTCTACCCGTACCGCGATGAATGATTTCCACCAGCCGTAACAGTCTGGCTCCGGCCGTTCCTTTTTCCCGTTTTGGATCAACTTTTTGCAATTCCCGATTCTGGTCATCCATCACAACTTTCTGTGACGAGCGGCCTTAGCAGTTACGGGCATTCCGCCTAAACTTCCCAAATGGGGAGTGCGCACGACGGTTAGCCATTCAAACGAAATTTCCCGATTGGGGATGCGACCGGGCTAAGCGCCTCCTCCTTCCAAAGCGGCTCCCGGCATTTCTAAAGGACAGGTCATGAATGCAATCGTGCAGTTTCGGGCAAGAGATCAGAAAGACCCTGAGACGACCCTCTTAATTGCCGTCATGGAATCTTGCTCAGAGAGTTTGGCAATCATCGACGGTGGCAGAGTGCTTCACGCCAATCGCGCATTCGCGCAAACGTTTGGATATCTCGACAGTTCGGATGTTCAAGGCCGGATCTTCGCCGAACTGGTGCCGGAATTCGAATTTCCTTTCTCGCGCAGCCGGGAAGATGTGGCGACCAAGCCGGCATCCAGCAGCGGTCCTTCGACCCGCGAGTGTAGCGCTGTCCGCAAGGACGGAAGGCAAATGTGTCTGCGAGTTGCTTCGGCTGCTTTTTATCTCGATCAGCGAGAACTCCTGGTGATCAGTCTCCGCCTCCTGCCGGAGCGCAAGCCGGAAGGAATCCTGCTCCTGGAGTCGCAGCAGGAATCGCAGAAGCTCGAGGCGCAAAAACTGGAGGCGATGGGACGCTTGGTCGGCGGCGTCGCCCACGATTTCAACAATCTGCTCACCGGCATCTTCCTGTACTGCGACCTGCTGCTTGCCGCCCTGGAGAACGGCAACCCCTTACGGGCTTACGTGGAGGAAATCCGCAAGGCCGGTGGCCACAGCGCGGACCTGATCCAGCAACTGCTGACCGTTGCTCGTCCCCAGGTGGCCGGCTCAGGAGCGGCGTCTTGGAACGAAGCAGTGTCAGACATGCGGAATCTCTTGTCGCGCTTGCTGGGGGAAAACGTGGAACTGGTTACCGAGCTCGGCCGCGACGCGGCGCCGGTCCATATGGACCCCGCGCAAATGCGGCAGCTGGTGCTCAACCTGGTGCTCAACGCCCGCGACGCTATGCCGCAAGGCGGGCGCGTTACTTTGGCCGTGCGGAACTGTTTGGCATGCGGAACTGACAGCGGACATTCGGAACCACCTGCCACCAATACCGTCGAGTTCACGGTCACCGACACGGGGTGCGGCATGGATGCCGGAACTCGCACCCATCTGTTCGAAAGCTTCTTCACCACTAAGCCGCCCGGACAAGGGAGTGGCTTGGGATTGGCTACGGTGTACCGCATCGTCCAGAAAGAAAACGGAAGCATTCATGTGGATAGCGAGCCGGGGAAAGGTACGCGGGTGACGGTCCGCTTGCCGTGTGCGAGTCCAGTACAGGATCAATTCATGCCGGTACCACAGATCTGATTTCAAGAAGAGGAAATGACCATGACTAGCGCTTTAGCCACCGTATTCAATCCCCCCCAGATCGAAGGGGCAAACTTTCTGAATCTGATGATCGTCGACGATGAACGCGCCATTCGCGAAGTCTGCCGCGAAGTTGGCCAGTCGCTGGGCTTCAACACCTTTGCCGTAGACTCCGCGGAGCATGCCTACCGTCAACTGGATACCCAAGCCATTGACGTGGTGCTGCTCGACCTGAAACTGCCCGGAGCCGGCGGCCTAGAGGCCCTGCATCAGATCCGGCAGCGTAGGCCGGATGCGGTGGTCATTGTTGTGACCGGCTATGGCACGGTGCATTCCGCCGTGCAAGCCATGAAAAACGGCGCTTACGACTATATGACCAAGCCCTTCAGCATGGAGGAATTGAAGCTGTTGCTGGAGCGTGTGTCCAGCCACCTGAAATTGAAAACCGAGAACCGCATTCTGCGCGAGAAGGTGAAATCCAAGCAGGGTTTTGGCGGCATCGTTGGCCGCGCGCCGGAAATGGAGAAGCTCTACCGGATCATTGCCAAAGCCGCCCAGAGCACCCACCCGGTGCTCATTCTCGGCGAAAGCGGGACGGGCAAGGAGATGGTCGCCCGCTCCATCCATTACTCTGGACCTTTCCGCGACAAGCCCTTCATCCCGGTCGACTGCGGCTCCCTGGTTCCAACCTTGATCGAAAGCGAACTCTTCGGCTACGTGAAGGGAGCTTTCACCGGCGCCGTGCAAGCTAAGGAGGGCCTGCTGGCCATTGCCGAAGGCGGTACGGTGTTTCTGGACGAGGTAGGGGAGCTGCCGGTCGATCTGCAGGCCAAACTTCTGCGCGCCATCCAGGAAAAGGAGATCCGTCCTGTAGGCAGCACCCGGCGAATCACAATCAACGTCCGGATTCTGGCTGCCACCAACCGCGATCTGGAACAGGCGGTCGCGCAGGGAACCTTCCGGCGCGATCTTTATTTCCGGCTCAACGTCCTCAGTCTGCGCATTCCGCCCCTGCGCGAGCGCCGCCAGGATATTCCATTGTTGGTGGGATACTTCTTGGACCGCATGGCACGAGCCTCGGGTCAGGAGCGGACTCTGAGTGACGGTGCACTCAAAGCCATGCTGGCCTACGACTGGCCGGGAAACGTCCGGGAGTTAGAGAACTGCCTGGAGCGGGCCTGCGCGCTGACCACAGGTCCTATGATCAACTATGCCGACTTGCCCAGTGCCGTCCATGGCGGCAGCATCTCGCCAGAGAACGGAAATACTTCTGCCAAGATTCTTCCCATGGCCGAGTTGGAGAAGCAAACCATCCTGAATACCATCACTCACCTAAATGGAGACAAGCTGATGGCGGCGCGAATGCTTGGGATCGGCAAGACAACCCTGTACCGCAAGCTCAAGGAATACACTTCCCAAGAATAGGCTGCAGCGCGGGTGGGCTTCCCGCGACGGGAAAAGCGGGACGCCAGAATTAGCGGTAAGTTGCTTGTTTTCAGTGCCCCGCCTGTGGCTGGATACGTGCAATTCGAAGGCTATGATTCTGCTGATCGCGCCTTCGGCCAGGGCTCAGGATTGGGCGTTTGCCCTGCACGAAGCCACCTCGGAAACCACTCAAGTCGCGTCTTCGCTCCGCCAGGCCGCGACGCAACTGCGCGCCCAGGACTACTCCGCCGTCGTAGTAGACCAATCCTTGCTGGAGGCCGAACCCGATGAGAGCGAGATGGCTTTGCAACACATCGGGACGGCAATGCCGGTCTACGTAAACTTCGCCATCAGCGGAATCGCTAGAGTCGTCCGCGAATTGCGCGTCGCCTTGCACCGCCACGCTCGGGAGACTCTCGTGGCACGGCAGGAGGCCAAGCAAGCCCTGCGCAACGATCTAAAAGGCACGATGACCGCGTTGCTCCTTTCTTGCGAGATGGCGCTGCAACTCCCCGAACTGCCTGCCGCGGCTGAGGCCAGAATGCGTACCGTGTACGATCTGGCACAGTCCATTGGCGGCAAATTGGGACTCGCTGCCGCGGACAACTGAAGCCAGAGCTCTTCTCTTCCGCAAAACTGCAGGCTTTCATGCAAGTTATGCAATCTTTTGCAGTTGCGGTGTCTGTGACCCAAGAAATTCTTCAGCCCCCAGGGTTCCCCGGCTACAATGAGGCAGCGCCGGTGCTCAGGTTTCCCCCACCACGGCTCCGGCCCTTTTCTCCTGGGGATTGCGTGCACGTTCTGGTCACAACCGATACGTTGAGTGGGGTGTGGACCTACACCCGCGAACTGGTCACCGGACTGGTCAATCGCGGCGTGCGCGTCACTTTGGTCAGCATGGGAGAGATTCCCCTGCCGCAGCAGACAGCCTGGATGGAGAGTCTGCGCGGCCTCGAATATCATCCCACCGCCTTCCGTCTTGACTGGATGCAGGAAGGCGAACAGGATCTCGCCGACTCTTCCGGCTATCTGACGTCCCTGGTGCGCGACTTCAGGCCCGACCTTTTGCACCTCAATCAGTTGTGCTACGGCAGCCTTCCCGTAGCCGTCCCTCGCGTGGTCGTCGCCCACGGTGATCTCATCAGCTGGTGGAAAGCGGTGCATGGCCGCGAGCCGGACGATAGCCGCTGGCTGCGCTGGTATCGCGAAGTGGTCACGCAGGGCCTGTTGCAAGCCGATGTCGTAGTCTCCCCGACCGCCTGGATGCTGGAGGCGCTGGCTTCGTGCTACTTGCGGCCCGGGCGTAGCGCGGTGATCTACAACGGCCGCAACCCGCTGTTTTTCAATCCCTACCTGGGCAAAGAAGATTCGGTGCTGGCCGTCGGCCGGCTGTGGGATGCCGGGAAACAGGTTTCCCTGTTGACGCAACACACCCACCCCATCCCCGTCTGCATCGTGGGCTCAGAAGTTCCCGCGCACGCCAAGATTCCCATCCGTGCCGATGTCAAGCTTGCGGTGGACAACATTTGCATTGCCCTGCGCGGGCCGCAAAGCGAATCGCAACTGCGCTCGCTTTACAGCCGCGCCTCGATTTACGTGGCCACTTCTCGCTATGAACCGCTCGGCATCACCGCGCTCGAAGCCGCCTTCTCCCGCTGTGCCATCGTGGCCAATGATATCCCCTCATTCCGCGAGGTCTGGGGAGACGATGCGTTCTACTTCCGCGCGAATGATTCGGCCAGCTTGGCGGAAGCCATCCAGTGCCTGAGCGAAGACCGGGAATTATGCCGTGCCTACGGCAACCGCGCCTATCATCGCGCCCGCGAACGTTTTACTGCCAAGCGTATGATCGACGAATATCTGCGGCTCTATCAAAGCTTGCTGGGAGCGAAGTCATTGGCCGCCTAGCTGTTGTTCCTGCAGTTGTCCTAGCCTCTGCTGACTGACTCGTTCGGTGGTAATCTTCTAATTCATTACAATCTTGCGCTGCATTCCAAGGGGAGGTTCTATGGCTGTGAGAATTAAAGTCAGAACGAATGGCCCTTATTTGGTTGACGCTTCCGATGGCTCGGTGGAACTAGTGGACGCTGACGGCAACAAGTACGACCTCACTGGCAAGACCAATTTCGCGCTCTGCCGCTGCGGCGGTTCGGTCAACAAGCCCTTTTGCGATGGCACCCACAGCCGCATTGGGTTTCAGGGAGCGGAGTCAGCCGTCAAAAAGGCTGACAGCACCAGCTAAGGGTCGAGAAGATCCTCCCCTGGGCATCCGCGCCCCGCGGGTTTCTGCAGCGAAAGCATATAATTTCCCCGCACTCGAGGAAGTGAATACGGCTCAGTCTCCCGGCTGAGTTTGAAGAGGGCTCATGTGCACGGCTCGCGAGATCGAGAACTGGGTATGTGCCGCGCTATCACGCGGCGCGATTTCCTGAACGGAGTTGCGCTGGCCGCCGGCGCGTCCGTCCTTCCTTTCCACCCTTTTGCTGCCTTGGCTGCGGAAGCGGATCCTGAGAACTCACCCAACTACTACCCGCCGGCCCTGACCGGACTTCGCGGCAGCCATCCCGGCGCATTCGAGGCGGCGCACAGTCTGCGTGATGGTGCGTTCTGGGAAGAAGCTGGAAAGCCCATCGAGACAGCCGAGGCCTACGATCTGGTAGTCGTCGGCGGAGGCATCAGCGGACTCGCCGCGGCCCACTTTTTCCGCCAGGCTGCCGGCCCCAAAGCCCGTGTTCTGATCATCGAAAACCACGATGACTTCGGCGGGCATGCCAAGCGCAATGAGTTCCAGGCAAGCCACCCGCTTCTTGGCTATGGCGGGACCTTCTCGATTGAGAGTCCTGAGCCGTACAGTGCGGTGGCCAAGGGCCTTATCGAGGAGCTCGGAATTGATGTTCCTTCGTACCCAAAGTACGTCAGCAAAGATCTGTATCGCTCCTTCAACCTGCAGCCGATGATCTTTTTCGACAAGGAAACTTCCGGCGCCGACAGGCTGGTAGTTGACCCTCAGCCCCTCATCAGTAGCGAGACCGGAGACCGCTGGTCGCCTGGTCCTGAGGATTGGGAGAAGTTCATGGCGCAGGCCCCGCTCACGGACCTTGCGAAGCGCGACCTGCAACGCCTTTTTCGCGATCACAAGGATTATCTTCCCAGCCTTTCCTCGGATCAGAAGAAAGCGCGTCTGGCGCGAATGAGCTATGTGAAGTTTCTCAGTGACTTGATTCAGGTCGAACGGCAAATTATCCAGCTCTATCAAGCAATACCCCAGCCAATTTTCGGCTTGGGGATCGATGCCATTTCCGCGCAAGATGCATGGGGCCTCGGCTATCCGGGTTTTCAAGGCATGAATCTCGAACCTGCTCCCGGGCGAGGGATGAATCGCGACGCCATTCCCAACCAAGAAGCGGAAAAGTATTTTTTCCACTTTCCCGATGGCAATGCTTCTATTGCACGTCTGCTGGTCCGCCAGCTGATTCCCGAGGCGGTTCCAGGGGCCTCAGCCAACGATGTTGTCCTGGCCCGTGCCAACTATGCCAAGCTAGACCAGGAAGCCTCTCCGGTGCGCATTCGTCTGAATAGCACCGCCGTGCGAGTAAAACATCGGGGCGACCCGGCTGTCGCCAAGGAACTGGAAATCGCCTACGCCCGCCGCGGCAAGGTGTACACCGTCCGCGCGGCGCACTGCATTATGGCCTGCTGGCACGTGGTGATTCCGTATATTTGCCAGGAGCTGCCGGCGCAGCAGAAAGACGCGCTGTCTTCCGCAGCCAAGGTTCCGCTGCTATACACCAATGTGGCCATTCGAAACTGGACGTCATTCCAAAAACTTGGCGTCAGTTCGGTGTACGCGCCGGGAGGGTATCACGCGGCCATGACTCTGGACCTGCCGGTGAGCATCGGGGGTTACGAGTGCCCGAAAAAACCGGACGAACCCATCCTCATCCACATGATGAAGACGCCCTGCAAGCCCGGGCTGCCTGCCCGCGATCAGCACCGTATGGGCCGCTTCGAATTGTTTACGACGACTTTCGAAACCATGGAGCGCAACATCCGCGACCAGTTAGCCCGCACCCTGGGGCCGGGAGGATTCGATCCCGCCCGCGATATCACCGCCATCACCGTGAATCGCTGGCCGCACGGCTACGCCTACGAATACAACTCATTGTGGGATGATTTCTGGCTCAACGGCGGCGAAACTCCCTGCGAAGTTGCTCGCAAACCCTTCGCCCGGATTGCCATCGCGAACGCCGACGCCGGCGCCTACGCCTACACCGATTGCGCCATCGACCAGGCGTGGCGAGCGGTGGGGGAGATTACGAAGGGATGAGCCGCGTTGCCGTTGCCGCGCTCTCTTGCTCTCCGCGTTTGTTTGTCGCTTGTCATCCTGGAGCGAAGCGAAGGATCTGTGAAATCTTTTAAGGTTGCACAGACCTTGACGGGCCTGGCAAAGCGCGTAGGTAGCCATCGACGCACGAAGGAAATTCTACGGTCGAGGAATTGCTGTAGAGAGTCTCGCATAGCCTACAGCCTTCCGCAGTCAGCTCCGGAGGAGCGGAACATTGTAGCCCCGGGCGTCAGCCCGGGGTAGGTAGAAGAACGAGACACCGCCCGGATGGGCGCCACGTGTGCTTCAATAGACACTCATCCCGCCGAGAGCAGGGTGCCGCGCGCGCAGTTTCTCGGCGAGTTGTAGCCAATCGCGGTTGCGCCGACCAAAGCTCACCGGAGCCGGTGTCAGGACCATCCAAGTCCGCCCGATCCTCACGGGTTCATCGACAACGAGCGGATGCCCGTCGGCGATCGCTTGCCAGTGTGTTCCAGGTGGCTCAGTCCATACGCAACGAACAGACGGGGGTTGAACTCGTCCATCCTCCGCCGAATAACCTTGATTCGTTCTTCTCGGAAGCAGTCTGGGTCGAACTCTACGTTTTTCTTAACCTTGAGGTTCTTTGCCGCCAGCGAACATAATTCGATCACGCAGGTCTTATTCTCGTCGTGTGCTTCATTGTTCCTCATACCCCAGTGGCGCTGCTGGTAGCCGCGAATCTCCTCAATGGTTGGCGCTGCTCCATTCAACAAGGCCAGCAGTAGCCGGATCAGTTGTCTCCACGTTGGTTGTGTGGGAGGTGGAGGGCTCTCCCGGTGCCACTTCGTGCAGCCAAACTCGAAATGGTGGCACTTGCAATCAAGGAGTTCCCCGCGGCCCAGCTTGTTCCATGCCGAGCACCGTTCTCTTAGGTTCTCGCCTTCAGGGTTGCCAGGTTCAGGACCTATAAACCAATACGGTGCTTCCCAGCGCCCGTATCCGTACCACTCGCGTGCCATCGCTTCGAGACAATCGTTACTGGCCATTCCAAGCTACCGCTAATGTATCGTCTTGGTCTTCCTCGACATGTAATCCATCAGCAGATACTGCCCCAGCGTATATGGAGTGGTGAAGTAGGCTTTCCCGCGGCACATCTCCGTGACTTTCTGCACGAACTGCACCAGCCCGTAATCGGACGCCAGCATGAAGGTATTAATCATCACGCCCGCCCGCTTGCACTTGGAAACTTCCTCCAGCGTCTGACTCACCACCAGCGGATCAAGCCCGAACGCGTTCTTGTAGATGCGGCCATCTTCCAACGTTAGCGCCGAAGGTTTGCCGTCCGTGATCATGACGATCTGCTTCATGTCTTTGCGTTGGCGTTGCAAAATCCGCTGCGCCAGCCGCAATCCCTCGCGGGTGTTGGTGTAGTAAGGCCCGACTTTTACCCGCGCCAGTTGCGACAGGGGAACTTCTTCGGCGGAATCATGAAACAGGATCAGCGAAAGCGAATCGCCGGGATACTGAGTGCGAATCAGTTGCGAGAGCGCCATGGCAACTTTCTTTGCCGGAGTGAAGCGGTCTTCGCCGTACAGAATCATGGAGTGCGAGCAATCCAGCATGAGTACCGTCGCGCACGATGATTGATATTCGCACTGATGCACTTGCAAATCGGAATACTCAATATTCAATGGCAGTTGCAGACCTTCACGCTGAATGGCGCTGGAAAGTGTTGCGGTGATGTCAAGATTGAGCGTGTCGCCAAACTCATAAGTCCGCGATGCCCCGCTGGTTTCGACGCCAGTAGCCAAATCGCGCGTATCGTGCCGCCCGAAGCTCGACTTCCCCAGCGACCCCATCAGATCGCGCAGAGTCTTATAACCCAGGAAGTCGAGGCTCTTGTCGGTGATTTCAAACTTGGCCTGTGGCTGCGCCTCGCCCACCTGTGCGCCGGCAGCCGATTGCCGCGAAGGATCGTGGGGTTGGTCTTCATATGGACGATCGATGCTGATGTAATCTTCCTGCTCCATGCGCTCGATCAACTGCTCGATCAGTTGCTGCAGCGTTCCGTCCATTTGCATTTGTTGCAGCCGCTCGCGCATTTCTTCGCTGAGCAAATCGCCCTGCATCAGCGCTTGCTCCAGGGCCTGGCGCAGATCATCGAGCGTCTGCTCGCCATCTGGAAATGCGTCATACAAATAGTTCTGAAACCCGCTCTGCAGCAGGAAGTCCCCCAGCGCGCTGAGCAGATCCTCCATGCTCATCTCGCCCGCGGGATCGGGAACGTATTTGGAATAGCGAATGCGTTTCATAAGAACAGCCGTTGGCCGTTGGCTTTTAGCCGTTAGCCCTCAGCTATTAGCAAGACCGTTTGGCCAACGGCCAATAGCCAACAGCTAATAGCCAACAGCCGCGTTAATTAAACGATCTCCTCGGCCGGTACGGCATCTCCTCTTGCTCGAAAGGTTTCTCCGAACGCTTGGGCGGCTTCTCTCCGGCCGTGAACACGCGTTCCTCGTTGCGTCCGATGCGCTTATGAGCGTGCAGGCCTTCCAGAACAAACTCAGCCGCCGAGACCTGAATCTCCGGGCTGTCTTTCGGCCCCACGTTCACCTTGCCCAGCTTGTCCATCAATCCCTGGATTCCTCGCAAAGACCCCAGCGCCTCGCCCGCGCTGGCCGTATCGGCCAACTGAATTTCGCCGCCCAGGTCGAACCACTGCACCACCTGCTGCATGTCCACAGCTTTGAAATAGTCATCGTAAGTCTTAGCGATCGCCGCGCGGATCAACTCGCGCCCCACGAAGTCAGCGCCCTTCATTTCACCTTCATATTCCAGCTCCAATTTGCCGGTGATTGCCGGCAGCGCCGCGTATACATCGCCAATGCGCGGCACCACCAGCTTCTCATCGTGGCGAATCGCCCGCCGCTCGGCGTTCGAAATCACATTCTCCATGCAGGAAATCGGCAAGCGCTGGCTCACGCCCGATCGTTTGTCGATCTTCTTATCCTCACGCGCCGTAAACGCGATACGCTCAATCACCTCCCGAACGTATTTTGGGATGTGGAGCTTGTACCCGTCCCGTTGCGTCCACGCTTCCTGCGCGGTGATGGCAATACCTTCCTCCACCGTGGCCGGATAGTGCGTGCGGATTTCCGAACCAATACGATCCTTCAGCGGCGTAATAATTTTCCCGCGCGCGGTGTAGTCCTCGGGATTCGCGCTGAACACCAATGCAATATCAAGCGGCAGGCGAACCGGATACCCCTTAATCTGCACATCGCCTTCCTGCATGATGTTGAACAGACCCACCTGAATCTTCCCGGCCAGGTCGGGCAGTTCATTAATCGCGAAGATGCCGCGATTGGCGCGCGGCAGCAGCCCGTAGTGAACCGTCAACTCGCTGCCAAGGTGATGTCCCCCCCGCGCTGCTTTGATGGGATCAATATCGCCGATCAGGTCGGCGATGGTCACATCCGGCGTCGCCAGCTTCTCCACGTAACGGTCTTCCGCAGAACGATACGCGATGGGAGCGTTGTCGCCCATCTCCGCAAGCAGTTCGGAGCAGCGCCGGCAAATCGGTGCGTAAGGATTGTCATGGATCTCGCAGCCGGCAACGTAAGGCATCTGCGGGTCGAGCAGCGTGGTCAAAGCGCGCAGGATGCGGCTTTTCGCCTGCCCGCGCAATCCCAGAAGGATGAAATTATGTCGCGAGAGGACAGCATTGATGATCTGCGGAACAACCGAATCGTCGTAGCCGACGATGCCCGGGAAGAGCGGTCCATCCTGCCGGAGTTTCGCCACCAGGTTTTCCCGCAGCTCATCTTTCACATGCCGGGAACGCAGACGCGATTCAGAAAATGAACTGCGGCGCAACTCGCCGAGTGTCCCTGGGAAACTCATGGTGGGCAACCCCCGTCGGAAAACTTCTGAGTCCGATTATACGCCCGCCTATTTCCGTGCCGGTTGCGGCTTTCTTACTGTCCTGGTGACGGCGGCCAGTAGAAAGGCACCTAGCCACGTCGCTGCACCGAAGATGATGAATCTCATCGCGCATGCCCATTGCCCCCGGCTTTTTGCCGGACGTGCACCGTCCGCCGCAGGTTGGGAAGAATGGCCTCGAGGTAGGAAATCAAGCCTTGCATCCGCTCGGATTCCGATTTCATTCTGAGCAAGGTTTGTTTGAAGTCGAGATCAAGCGGCAGGGATCCTGCCAGATGGAACGACAGTTGCCGCGTATCCTGTGCGGGTGATTCCTCCGGCTTCGCCCCCGCCAGCGCCAAAATCTCGGCGTGAAGTTTGATCGCCTGCGCCATTTCCTCGGCTGTGGCAGTTTCCGGCTCATCGTGCAGATAGAGAACCTCCGCCCGGAGGAAGGATCGCTCCTGATTCACTTCCATGATTTCGAAACGCTGAACGCCCCGGGTCACAATGTCCATGCGGCTATCAGGGTATTGTTTCGTGACCGTGATGATTTCCGCGGTGCAGCCGATTTCCGCAATTCCTTCGTGCTCCTTGGCTCGCACCACGCCAAACGGCTTCTTCTCCGCCAGACATTCCGCCGTCATTTCCCGGTAGCGCGGCTCGAAGATGTGCAACGGCAGGGGTGTGCCTGGAAGCAAAACTATCTCCAGTGGAAAGAGTGGCAACAGCGTGCTCAACCATGGCCTCCCGAAAATTACTCACGTGCGGACCCGCGCGTCTCAAGATTGTACGCCCCACGCTTGACTTGAGTTCCGATTCAGATTAGAAGCTCGGCATGACCTCCAAGCAAACCAACCTCTCCGGAAAAGTTGTGGTGGTGACCGGCGCCTCCATGGGCATTGGCGAGGCCATCGCCAGGATTTTCGCCGGCCACGGGGCCAGCGTCGTACTTCTCTCTCGCGACGCCGGCCGCGCCGAAACTGCCCGCAGCCGCATCGGCCACGCCGAGCATACTCTGGCGCTCGCCTGCGACGTCCGCCATCGCGAGGAATTAGACCGCGTCCTCGGCCTCGCCATGCAGCATTTTGGCAGGGTCGATGTCTGGGTCAACAACGCTGGCCATGGTCTGTTCGATTCCGTCGCTCAAATGGATATGGCATTGTGCCGCGACACCTTCGATACCAATTTCTTTGGCGCCGTCGCCGCCATGCAAGCCGTAGTTCCCGTGATGCGGCAGCAAGGCTCGGGCGCCATCATCAATATTTCCAGCGTCGCGGGCCACATCCCTCTGCCCTTTCACGCCGTCTACAGCGCTACCAAATTTGCTATGAACGCGATTGGCAAAGCCGCTCGCATCGAACTGCACGGCACGGGAATCGATGTCATCACCGTCTGCCCGGGCTACGTCCGCACCGAGTTCGGCGCCAATGCACTGCGTGGAAGGGAAGTGAAGCAAGTGCGCCCAACTTCAGTGCGCGGCATCAGCGCGGAGCGCGTTGCCCGAGCCGTGCTTGCGGGGTATCAGAAAAAGAAGCGGGAAGTGATCGTGCCCTGGACCATGCACCCGGTGGTCAAGCTCTATCAACTTTTTCCGGGGCTCGTGGAATGGGGCATGCTGAAGATGGCGCGAGACAAGAAATAGTCCCAGCTCCCCTTAAAATGTCATCCTGAGCGGCTTCAGCCACGAAGAGCCTGCCCTGAGCGTAGTCGAAGGGACCTTACGAAGTTCCTGAATCGGCAATAGAGTGGACGGGCCTGTTACCGGCCTGATAACCACACCCACAGCGCAAGCATGGCAATGCTCAGGATCCCAGCCCCTCCAGCATCGCTTCCATCTCCGACTGCGCGTGGGCGTTGCCGGTGCGTTTTGCCGCCGCGACGCCACCGCTCAGCATCTTCTTTGCTTCTTCGCTCCGTCCGGCTTTGTCCAAGGCTTGCGCCGCCATGAAGTATCCCGCGGTGTAATCCGGATGGGCGGAAAGCAGTTTGCCAAATTCCCGCATCGCCTGCTCCACGTCTCCGGCTTTGGAATACTCCATCGCCAGGCCATAACGGGCAAAGGCGTCGTTGGGGTTCTGCGACAGGATTTCGTTTAGGGTCGCGATACGGTCCATAGAATCAGTTCACTCAATAGTACAATGATCTGCACTTCCGACCCCAGGAGCCCACTCATTGGCTTGTCCCTTCTTCCTGCCCACGCAGAAATCGGACACGATCGCCTGGCTTCATCCCTCGCGCCTGCCTTTAGGCGCGGGATGGAGCGGCCAATGCCACGCTCCCGGCCATGAAGGTTCCCAGCCCACCGCCGAGCAACTGAGGGAGTTCTGCAATTTGGGCTACGCCACCAACTGTCCCCGGCTGCCTGCGGAGCGATCCTGGGACGCGGTGCGCTTCTCCATTGGCCGCGATCATGGCTCGCGGCTGGTCGTATCGTTTGCCTGCGAGTCGAAGCATCGTCCGGCGGAATACGGGAAGCTGGAGTACGACGCATCGCTCGGGCAATGGATTTCGGCCCATCCCAACCCACGCCTCCAGAAAATGGCAGACTGTTATGTGCAATCTTATTTGCTTCGGCGAGCTCCGTTCGCGGAAACCAATCCCCCCTCGAGTACGAACTCATGAATGATCGAGATGACTTGCTGCTGCCACGCCCCGTCCGCGATTCCCAGTCCGAGATGAACGAAATTGTTCTCCCCAACGACGCCAACCCGCTCAGCGCGCTGCTCGGCGGCCGCCTCATGCACTGGATTGACATGGCCGGAGCCATGGCTGCCCATCGCCATTGCCGCAACTATGTGGTCACGGCTTCCATCGATCACATGGATTTCTGGGTCCCGGTGCATGTGGGTGATCTGGTCATCCTGCGCTCCTCGGTGAATCGCGTGTTCCATACCTCCATGGAAGTGGGCGTAAAAGCCTGGGTCGAGAACTACATCGTCGACACATGCCAGCATGTTAGTTCGGCGTATCTGACTTTTGTTGCCGTAGACAAAGGCGGACGTCATTCGCTGGTCCCAGCCGTCGTCCCGGAAACCGATGAGCAGCGTCGCCGCTACGATGACGCCGGCCGCCGCCGCGAGATTCGCCGCGCCGAACTGGAAAGGCGAAGGAATCGCCGCTAGCTGGCGGGTGGGGCCACCAAGATGGAGAAGTGTTCCACGTGGAACATTTTGTAGTGGTGGAAACGTACGTACATGAATGTATGAAGTTATTCAAGATGCGGGGCTTACGGTGAAGAAGGAATTTGAGGAAGCTCCGCCCGCCCAAGCAAAGCTTGGACGGGGCACCCTCGAGAGTATGGTAGTTGGGGACTGGGGCACCCGCCGCCCTCTGACCGATTCGGCTATTTTTGCAGCTCGATTTCCAGGCCGGTCCCCGATTCTTGAACCTCACAGGCCTTAAATCCAGACTGCGCGATGAGCGCCTGAAATTCCTGCTTGGTGTAGGCGCGCCTGATCAGCATGAAACGGAAAGCCAGCTTAGTGAAGGCCCGATTGATTGCGCTCATGCCCATCCCATCGACCGCCTGACTGAGCTCGCGCCAGGAGAGATCACGACGCAAATCAATGATGAGCGCTCTTCCGCCGGGCACCAGCACCCTACACATCTCTTTCAATGCATTCACCGGCTGAGCAAAATTCTTGAATGCGGCGCGGCAGATGAGGAAATCGAAGCTGCCGTCAGCGAAGGGCATGGCAGCGGCATTGCCCTGGCGAAAATCCACCGCGATGCGCTGTTCCGCCGCCTTTTTCTTGGCGATGGCTACAAACGTCGCGCTGATGTCCAGCCCAGAAACATGGTACCCACCCCGCTTGGCCAATTCGATTGCCAGATATCCAGGACCGGGAGCAACCTCCAGCACACGGCTGCCGGCGGGCAAGCGCTCCGCAAGCTTTTCCGCCAGGACCTTGTACTGCTGCATGTCCTTGCCGGTATTGGTGGTATACCAGCGGGCAATCCAGCCTTCCATGCCGAGTCCCCTGTATCCTTTAAGAGTTTGCGTCGCCACGGTAGTCTCCTTATTGAATAAGATACTTACACAATAAGGTATAATCACAGTCATGTCAAGCCGGAAACGCACGCTGTTGCTGGAATCGCTGATCAGGGAAGTCCGCCGGTTTATTGCCAGCGCGATTTTGTTCAATCAGAAGGTGGCCGATGAAGTCGGCATGAACCTCACCGACCTGCAAGTTCTGGGTATTTTGGAGCTGCAGGGGTCGGCCACGCCGCGCCAACTCGCCGATCTGACGGGCCTGTCCAGCGGCGGCGTCACCGTGGTTCTGGACCGGCTGGAAAAGGCGAGCTATCTGCGCCGAGAGCGCAATCCGGACGATCGCCGAAGCGTAATCGTTCGCCCGATCCTAGCAAGCCTGCAGAAGCTGCAAGGCTACTATGAAGGGAAAGTGGAGTTCACCCAGCAGATCGCGGCGCAATTCAGCGATGCGGAACTGGAAACAGTGATCAGCTTTTTCGCGAGGGCGGCGGGAGGGTGAAGGGGGTGGGCGGGCGATGAGGGAAGGACTGGTCCCGTCTTTTGAAGACTGCGAAAGGTCAGCCACCCGTCGGTATGGGACGGGCGCCCGTGCGGGGCGTCATTGGAGTTGAGGCTCGATCGGCACGGCTGAAGCCGTGCCCTTCCACCTTCCGGCTGCAACTCCTCTGTATAATCAAATGAGATCACGCAGTGGAATACTTTGCTGAGAGGCACCTCCCTTGAGCTCGCACGGACATTCTCATCCCGGACCAACGCCGCAAGGGCCGCAGCCTTTGCCTGGTGTGGAGAACATTGTGGCGGTCGGTTCCGGCAAGGGAGGCGTGGGTAAGACTACGCTGGCGGTGAATCTTGCGCTGGCGCTGGCCAAGCTGGGACACAAAGTGGGACTGCTCGACGCCGATGTCTACGGCCCCAACGTTCCGCTCATGCTGGGCGCGAGTGGGCAGCCGCAGGCTAATGCCGAAGGCAAGATCGATCCCATTCAGATTCACGGACTGAAAGCGATTTCGGTGGGTTTCCTCAATCCGGGAGACAAGCCGGTGATCTGGCGCGGGCCGATGCTGCATTCCATCATTCGGCAATTTCTGGGGTCGGTGCAATGGGGGCAGCTGGAATATCTGGTGGTCGATTTGCCGCCCGGCACCGGGGACGTGTCGCTCTCGCTGATTCAGACAGTGCCGCTGACGGGCGCGATCGTGGTCTCCACGCCATCGGATGTTTCGCTGCAAGACGCGCGCAAGGCCATCGCAATGTTCCGCCAGATGAAAGTGGACCTGGTGGGGATGGTCGAAAACATGAGCTACTTTGTTTGCCCGCATTGCCAGCACGAGATCGACATTTTTTCCCGTGGCGGCGCGGAGAAAACTGCAAAAGAGTTTGATGTGGCGTTTCTGGGATGCATCCAACTCGATCCCGCGCTTCGTCAAGCCGGGGATACGGGCAAGGCGGTCGTGCTCGACGGGGAGAATTCTCCCGCCGCCAAATCGCTGTACGAGTTTGCCCGCAAAGTCGTTGCGCGGGTCGACGAAATCAAGGCCGGCGCGTCGGAAAACGTCATCCAAATCCAATAGGGTCCTGCCCCGACCAAAAAGGAAGGACTCACCGCGACGGAATTGGCATTCTCCGTCCCAGAGTGCTAACCCTTGACAGGGGGGCGGGGTGTTCCTAGAATCTAGGGTAAGGCATTCCTGCAAGTCTAGCCTAAGCCTCTGGATCTAAAGGTACTTAAGCAAACGAGCCCGGAATGGCAGCCGTTCCGGCTGGCCTTACGTGATACTAACTAAGGAGCAGTATGCAAGCGGGGCAGCCTAGCGACGAGCGAGAGCGCGAAATACTCACCGCCATCGTGGAGACCTTTATCGCCACGGGGGAGCCGGTGGGATCGCGCACGCTGGCGCGTTCGAATCGCGAGGGGCTAAGTTCGGCCACCATCCGGAACGTCATGGCCGATCTGGTGGAGGCGGGTTTTCTGGAACAGCCGCATACGTCGGCGGGACGCATTCCCAGTTCCGAGGCCTACCGGTACTACGTGGAGCAACTGACGGGGAAGGCGCGGCTTTCGCACGAGGATGAGGATATTATCCACGACTCGCTGAGCGGGGTTGCCGATGTGCAGGAATTCATGGAGCGCACCTCGCATGTGCTGTCCCTCATCTCGCGAAACGTGGGTGTGACGGTCGCCACCAGCGGACCGAAGAATGCGCTCGAGCATGTGTACTTCTCGCGGCTGGGCGATCAGAAAGTGTTGGCAGTGCTGGTGACGAAATCTGGTCTGGTGCGCGACCGGGTATTGCGTCTGGACCTGCCGCAGGCGGATCTCGATGAGGCGTCGCGCTTCATCAACGAGAATTTCCGCGGCTGGACCATGGAAGCGATGCGCGCCGAACTGGCGCGGAGGCTGGAGCAGGAGCGCAGCGAATATGACCGGCTGATGAAGTCAGTAGAGCAACTCTATCGGCAGGGCGCTCTGGCCAGCGACGACACGGCAGAGATGGTTTTTGTCGAGGGCGCGGCCAACCTGGTGGCCGGCGAGCAGGATCGGGGCCGTCTGCAGGAATTGCTGAAGACGCTGGAAGAGAAGCAGAAGATTGTCGAGCTGCTGGGCGCATATCTCGATGTGAAGCAGGAAGCCGTGCGCGTGGTGATTGGATTGGATGAAACCCAGCCCTGGATGCGGAATCTGGTATTGATCGGAGCGCCGGCGCGGGTCGGCGGGGAAGTGATGGGGGCGCTGGCAGTGATCGGACCGACGCGCATCGACTACCAACACACGATGACGGCGGTTTCCTACATTGCGCGGTTGTTTGACAAAGTTCTGAACGAATCTGAATGATGGTGTGACCAGTTTTATGGCGAGAACCAACGGGAAATCGGATGTCGAAGCTCGAGAACTGGATGTGGAGCACGAATTGCCCGCGTCTGAGGATGTAGATGATAGCGTCAGGCCGTCGGGCGCGCAAGCCGCTGTTTCAGCGGTCAACGACACCGAGCTGCAGAAGCTCAAAGCGGAGCGCGATACGCTGCTCGACCGGCTGGCCCGTCTGCAGGCGGAGTTTGAGAATGCGCGCAAACGTAGCGTGCGGGAGCAGCAGGAGTTTCGCGAGTTCGCGCTGGCCGATGCCTTCAAAGCGTTGTTACCGACTCTCGATAGTTTCGAGCGGGCGCTGCAGGTTGCGCCCCAGGGAGAGTCGGAGTTCCGCAGCGGGATTGAGCTTATCCACAAGCAGCTTCAGGATGCGCTGCAGAAGCTGGGATTGCGTCCGATTGCGGCGCAGGGTCAGCTGTTTGATCCGCATCTTCACGAAGCCATCGAAATGGTCGATACCAGCAAAGCCCGGGATCACGAAGTGCTGGAGGAACTGCAGCGAGGTTACAAGCTGAAGGAGCGGCTGCTGCGCCCGGCGATGGTGAAGGTGGCGCGGAATCCAAAACATTAGGCTACGTTCAAGGCGGCTAGAACGGAATTTGGGGGAAGGCGATTCTGACCAGCAACGTCAAACGCGACTACTATGAAGTGCTGGGAGTGGAGCGCGGCGCCAATGAGCAGGAAATTAAGAGCGCCTACCGCAAACTGGCGCTGCAGTTCCATCCCGACCGCAATCCCAACAATCCCGACGCAGAAGAAAAATTCAAGGAAGCCAGCGAAGCCTACGCCGTGCTGGCGGACGGGGAAAAGCGCGCGCTTTACGACCGTTTCGGGCACTCCGGTGTAAATGGCGGCGGGAGTGCGGGGTTTGACCCCTCGACCTTCCAGGATTTCAGCGACATCTTTGGCGATTTTTTTGGATTCGGCGAAATATTTGGGCAGGGTTCCAGGGGACGGCGCAGTCGCGCCCAGCGCGGCGCCGACCTGCGGGAAGACCTTAACCTGGAATTCGAGGAAGCCGTCTTTGGCACCGAGACCAAAGTCACGGTGCGCCGTCACGAGACCTGCGAAGTCTGCCGCGGATCGGGAGCGGCGGAGGGAAGGGCGGCAGCTACTTGCCGCTCCTGTGCGGGGCATGGCCAGGTCCGTTATCAGCAGGGATTCTTCAGCATCGCCCGCACCTGTCCCACCTGCCAGGGCACGGGCAGCGTCATCACCGATCCGTGTGCCAAGTGCAAAGGGGCGGCGCGTGTGCTGCGCCAGCGGAGTGTGGACGCGAAAGTTCCCGCGGGCGTCGAAGACGGCACTCGCATCCGTTTCACGGGGCTGGGAGAGAGTGGCCTTTACGGCGGACCGGCCGGCGACCTCTACGTAGTGTTGCACGTCAAGGAGCATCCGTTCTTTGAGCGCGAAGGCAATGACCTGCACTGCGTGATTCCGGTTTCGTTTGCCCAGGCCGCGCTGGGCGCCGACCTTCAGGTCCCGACGCTTGAGGGTGAACACCGTCTGAAGGTGCCGGAAGGGACGCAGTCGGGCACCGCCTTTCGCATTCGCGGCAAGGGTGTGCCGGTGCTGAACGGACGCGGCAAAGGCGATTTGATTGTCGAGATTCGTCTGCAGACTCCCAGCAAGCTGAGCAAACGCCAGCGCGAACTGCTGGAGGAACTCGAAGGCATCACTCCGGTGGAAAATAAGCCGCAGCGCCGGACGCTTCTGGGCAAAGTGAAGGACATGTTTGGCTAGGGGTTGCCCACGTTGGCAACTCCTTCGCGCCCCTGTGGTGAACGATCTTGTACTTCTCCCCATGACCCGTCGCCGGTGGATCGCCGACGAACTTTCTGGAAACCAAGCCGCTATTGCCGGTTCCCACGCCGAGCACTTGATCCGCGTGCTCCGTGCCCGCATTGGCCAGGAGTTCGACATCGCCACCGACGCCGGTGTTCGCCGCGGACGGATTGTCGCGATCAATGCGGACCGCGTGGAGTTTGAGCTGGGCCAGGAAGTTCCCGCGGCTGCGACTCCCCAGGTGACTCTCGTTCTTTCCATTTTCAAGTTTGACCGCATGGAATGGGCGATCGAGAAATGCACGGAGTTAGGCGTGGCGCGTATTGTCCCGGTGATTGCGCAGCGCAGCGAAACTCATCTGGCGGCCGCGGCCGGCAAGCGGGTGGAGCGCTGGCAGCGGATCACGCGCCAGGCGGCCGAGCAATCGCGGCGGGTTTCGTCCCCGGAAATTTCCCCGCCCATGAAGCTGAAAGAAGCGGTGGCGCTGCCCGGAGGCACGCGAATCGTGCTGTCGGAGTGCGAGCCTGACCAGACGCTAAAAGACATTCTGCAATCGCATTCGCCCGGGGGTGAAATTCTGCTGGCGGTTGGTCCCGAGGGCGGTTGGACGGAATCGGAGTTGCAGCTTTTCGGAGAAGCCAAGTGGACAGCGGCATCTTTAGGCAGCGCAATCTTGCGGGCCGAAACGGCCGCCATGGCAGCGTTGGCGGTTGTCATGTCAGAACTTCCATAACCGCCGCGCACCTGAATATCCTCAGTCATCTCTGATATGCTCCTGCCCAATGGCAGTTTCTGTATCCCCATCTCATCCCTTGACGTTTCTGCCCGACGAACGCCAGCGCGAAGCCATCGAGCATGTTCATGGGCCAATGCTGGTCGTGGCCGGGGCGGGGACCGGAAAGACCACCGTCCTCACCAAACGGATTGCGCGCCTGGTTCGGGAGGGCCACGCCATCCCGGAACAAATACTCGCGGTTACGTACACAAAAAACGCGGCCGAAGAGATGAGCGCGCGCGCGCGGCGGGAACTGGGCGGAGTGAATGTCGCCGGGTTGCAAGTTCGGACGTTTCACGACTACTGCAACGAACTTCTGGCCCGCAATGGAAAGCAGTTCGGGGTATTGGACGACAAAGACCTTTGGGTCTATTTGCGCAAACGCATTCGCGAACTGCGCCTGAATTATTTTGTGCGCGCCGCCGACGTAGCCAAGTTTCTCACCGATCTGCTCGACTTCATGCGCCGCTGCCAGGACGAACTGGTGGGTCCGGAGAAGTACGCCGAGTACGTCCAGCGCCTGGAGCGCGGCGAGTTGCGCATCCCCCGCGTCAGTAAGACGAAGGATAAAGACGCTCTTTCGGACGAGGAAGTGCTGGGACGCTGCCGAGAAATTGCCCAGGTGTTCGCCACCGTCGAGCGGATGTTGCGGCAAGAGAACCTGGGCAGCTTCGGCCACATGATCACCGGCGCGCACGAACTGCTGCAAGATGCCAAGCGGCTCAGCCAGGAACGCGAGCGAGCGTGTTTTATTTTGGTGGATGAATTCCAGGACGCGAACTTCGCGCAAGTGAAGATTCTCCAGATGCTTGCTGGAGAGGAACGTAACGTCTTCGCCGTCGGCGACCCGGACCAGGCTATTTACCGTTTTCGCGGCGCATCCAGTGCCGCGTTTGGTCTTTTCCAGCGGAATTTTCCCAATGCAGGAATGGTGACGCTGGAGGCGAATCGGCGCTCGACGACGCCCATCCTCCGATCCGCGTTCGCGCTGATTGCAAAGAACCCGGAAGTTTTTGCCCGAGTCCACGGGATGGCCCCGCAGCGCCGCTCTCCGCTGATTTCCGCGCGCGACGAGGAGGCTGCTCGACAGGGAAGAGAGGTGCGGAACATTCCCGCCGAGGCTGTGCTGGTGGCCAGCAACGAAGCCGAGTGTGCGGACGTGGCTGCGAGCATCGTCCTCAAGCGACGCGAGGCGCGGTGCAGGTGGGCGGACTTTGCCGTTCTCTACCGACAGCATTCCCATCGTGACTTGGTGGCTGCCGAACTGGCGCAGCGTGGAATTCCGTTTGCCATCGAGAGCATGGATGTGACCGACATGCCCGAAGTGCGGGACCTGCTGGCCTGCCTGGGCGCGGTGGTTTCCGTCAACGATGACGCCAGCTTGTTCCGGGTCGCGGCCTTGAGTCGATTTTCCATTGATCCGCAGAAATTGCGCGCCGGCATGCAAGCGCTTCCCAGGGATTCGAGGAACGGAGGAGTTGCTTTGGTCCTTGCTCAGATGGAAGGCGGCACGGCGGTGCTGGAAGCTCTGCAGCAGGCCCGCGATGAAATCGTCGGCAATGGGTCCAATGCGCATGCTGCTTTGGAGATCGTCATCCGCCGCTTTGAGTTCGATCGCGCTGCGCCTCCGGTGATGGCGGTGGCCGACTTTGTTGCCGCGTGGGAGAGGAAGGCGATCACGAAAACCGGGGAACTCAGCGAGCTGCTCGAATATCTCGAGTATTTTCGCGAGGCCGGCGGCGCGATTCCGCTTTCGTCAAGCGTCGGCGATGCGGTCCAGTTGATGACGGTGCACGCGGCCAAGGGCCTGGAGTGGGATCATGTCTTCATTTTGCGCGCGAATTCGTCCTCCTTCCCATCCTCCTACAAGGAAACGCTGGTGGAATTTCCCAGCGAGCTGCGCGATCAGGATTCCGTAGCCCGGGCTGAAGGCAAGGAATTGCACGATGAGGAGGAGCGGCGGCTGTTCTACGTGGCCATGACGCGGGCGCGAGATACGCTGGCAATCTGCGCGCGGCCGGGCAAGGGAAAAGAGACCGCTCCGGCCGGATTCCTGCGCGAGCTGGTCAACGATCGAAGCCTGGCCCGCTGGTTTCGTGGACGTCATGCGCGTGCGTTCCAAACCGATTTGTTCGCCGAGGCTGCTCCCGCCGTGACGTTCGGCTCGCGTACCAGTGAGTGGCTCAAAATGCCGCCCAGCTCCGACCTGAGTGCAAGGTTGAGCGCGAGCGCCGTCGAAAGCTACGAACGCTGTCCGCTGCAATTCAAGTTCGAGCGCGAATGGAAAATTCCCCGCGATGTCCCGGCGGCGATGCAATATGGCGCGGTCATGCATCGGGTGTTGTGCACTTACTACGACTCTTTGCATTCCAACCGAGAGATGTCAGATGACGCATTGATCGAACTCTTCCGCGCCGACCTGGCGAATGCCGGCATTCAGGATCGCTATCAGCACGACCTCTACCAGCAGCAGGGTATTGCTCAGTTACGCGATTTTGTGGCTGCCCGCCGGACAACTCCGGGGACTGAGGTCCTGCACACCGAACAATGGTTCGAAATGCGCATTGGTGGCGTGGTAGTGGCCGGACGCATCGACCGGATGGATCGCGGCGCCGACGGCCGGATCATTATTACGGATTACAAAACCGGCAAGCCGCGCTCGCAAAAAGATGCCGATGAGAGCCTGCAGCTTTCCGTCTATGCGCTGGCCGCGCGGGAGAAGTGGGGTTACGACGCCGGTTCGCTCGCGTTCTACAACCTCGAAGAAAACACTCCGGTGATGACTCGCCGCAGTGAGGCCCAGCTCGAAGAGGCGCGATTGAAAGTGGCAGAGGTCGCGGAAAACATTGGCGCGGGGAATTTCAAGGCCAAGACGGGATTCCACTGCAGGTTTTGCCCGTACAACAATCTTTGTCCGGAAACCGAGAAGCATCTTTATCCGGCGGGCGCTGCGCCTAAACCCCGCGCCGTCAAGTCGCCTCGCCAATCTTCATCTCGCCGATCTTGAGTGGGCGACATCCCGGCGGCAGGGGTTTCTGCTTCCCGAAAACCTTGCCCCAAAAACTTAGGGGACGCTTTCGCGTCCCCTCGGTTTCTTTCTGGCGAAGAGTTAGTGTTTCTTTTTCTTCTTCGCTGCTTTCTTCTTGGTTGCCATGGATCTATTCTCCCTTCCATTTTTCATGGACTATGCAACGGTCTTCAGTTGCGACTGATTGAATGTATAGAGTCAATAAAAAGTGATGTCAAGAAAAAAATGATGCATTCACGCGCATGCGACCCATACACCAAAGTCACCGGAGAGAATGGCGAAGGAATTTTTGCGAAGCAGAGGAACAGCCATCATCTTTTTGACGAAAAAGTGCTCGGCTGAATTCTCGTCACGACGGTTTGCCATGACAGTTCCATCCCAAATGATTTGCCGTGGCACCGTGCCGCCGCGCCCGGGCGTTGACCAGAATTTCCGTTCCCGCAGCACGCGCAGAACTATAATTTAGAAGTTAGAAACTTTCCGCGGGAGCACATGAATGGCTGCTTTGGACGATGTTGTCATCATCTCTGGTTGCCGCACGCCGGTGGGGAAATTTCAAGGCAGCCTGTCGGATCTCAGCGCCACGCAACTCGGCGCCATCGCGGTGCGCGAAGCAGTGCGGCGCGCCAAGCTTGATCCCAAGCAGGTGGACGAGTGCATCATGGGGAATGTCGTCTCCGCGGGACTGGGTCAGAACCCCGCGCGCCAGGCCGCGATCTTCGGTGGTTTGCCGCCGGAGGTAGGTGCCATGACCGTCAACAAGGTTTGCGGCTCCGGACTTAAAGCGGTCGCGCTCGCGGCGCAAGCGGTGCAGACGGGAAACAGTTCCATCGTGGTCGCCGGGGGCATGGAGTCGATGACCAATACCCCTTATCTTTTGCCGCAGGCGCGCAAGGGATACCGGCTGGGCAATGCGCAAATTGTCGATTCCATGGTGCACGATGGCCTTTGGGACATCTACAACAACTACCACATGGGCATTACCGGGGAGAACGTGGCGGAGAAATACGGCATCAGCCGCGAGGAACAGGATCAGTTTGCCGTCGCTTCTCATCGTAAGGCCGTCGCTGCCATCAAGGAGTGCCGCTTCAAGTCGCAGATTGTTCCGGTAGAGTTGCCGGCGAAAAGGAAAGGCGAAGCGCCCGTGATCTTCGACAAGGACGAGTCTCCGCGCGAAGACACGACGATTGAAATCCTCCGCGCTCTGAAGCCGGCATTCAAAAAAGATGGCACGGTGACCGCCGGCAACGCTCCTGGAGTCAACGACGGCGCCGCCGCGCTGGTCGTCACCAGCGCCAAGCGGGCCCAGGAACTCGGCGCCGCGGTGATGGCGCGCATCGTCGCCCAGGCGACCAGCGGCATTGATCCCGCGTGGGTGATGATGGCGCCGGTCGCCGCTGTCCGCAAAATCTGGGAGAAGACTGGCTGGAAGAATGATGATGTCGATCTCTACGAACTCAATGAGGCGTTTTCGGTGCAAGCGCTGGGAGTGATGCGCGAACTGGGCCTCGATCCCAACAAGGTGAACGTGAACGGCGGCGCAGTCGCAATCGGACATCCCATCGGGGCCAGCGGCGCTCGCCTCCTGGTGACGCTTATCTACGAGATGATCCGCCGCGACGTGAATCGCGGCATCGCTGCGCTATGTCTGGGCGGGGGGAATGCTGTGGCTATGGCGGTGGAACGGTAGCAGAAGGGGTTCACGGGCCAGACTGCTGCGGTGCCCACAAAACCTCCAGGTCGGTGACTACCTCGTTTGGCACTGATACCGGGGAGAGAAGGAAGTCGGTGGACTGCCGGTGGAAATCAAAGTGGGATACCCGGATGTAGCCGGAAGGGGTAATCCAGTACGGTGTGTAGCCCAGCGAATCCACCATCTCTTTTGTCTTCTGATTCTTGTGCTCTCGCGGGAGAACCTCGCAGACGATAAAAGGTCGATCCCGGAGAGGATCGTTTCTTGCATGCCTCGAAGAACACCGGCCTCGAAATCCTCAACGTCAATCTTGACGAGGTCCAGTTTCATCGGATGTGACAGTTCGAAGTCATCGAATCGCGTGGTAGCGACTTCGAAGGAGGGAGAATGTTTACGGTTTTGCCAGCTTTCGCAAACTAGTGTGCCGGTGGATTCATAGTCTTGGCCTTCCCCAGTTGGCAAAAAGAAGGTTGCCGTTCCCGTGCGGTCCGACAACGCGGCCGGGAGTGGAAACACACGATCTCCAACCCGGTTCAGCGCGATATTCTTTTGCAGGCCTTCGTAGATTTGCTAAGGTTCGAAGCCATACAGGCCCTTCCAGAATAAGAGGGAAGCAAGATCGACGCCTGCATCTCGGGCAAATCGCAGCGTACGGCCGTTGGGCAGCCGAATCGCGATGCTGTTCTTCTTAACTTTCCTTTGGATCCCCAAACTGAGGCCATGGGAAATCAGATACATGGGTTTGGCAATGGACGCCAGCGCATTGCTAACGTAGTAGTTCTCGCGCCACCGCTTTAGGACTCGGGTGCCGATCATGTTGGGGATCACTGCCAGACGCTGCTGGAATGATAGGACCGAATAACGTAACGGATTCTCAGAGAAAACTCAATCCGCGCCTATGCGCCGGTCGACATCGCGGCTCCGCCGGGGCCAACCTCAGCGGCAGCGCTGGCGACTGGGAGAGTAACCGTGAACACGGCGCCGCCACCGGGTCCGGAGGCCGCTTCCACGTTTCCTCCATGTTCCCGCAGGATGGCGCGGCAGACGCTCAGGCCGAGTCCGGTGCCGCGGCCGGGCCGCCGGGTGGTGTAGAAGGGGTCGAAGATGTTGGGCAGAATCTCGGGCGCGATGCCCGGTCCGTCGTCCTGAAAATTTGCGGTCACCGAACTCTCGCTGCTTCCCAGCCGCACTCGTAAGGTTCCCCGGTCTCGCACTTCGCGTATGGCTTGCTCCGCGTTCAAGATCAGGTTCAGAAAAACCTGCATCAGCTGGTGAGGATCGCCACTCACCCAGGGGAGCGAGCCCTCCGGCAGAAAATCTACGGTGATGTTGTTCTTGCGCAGGGAATAGGAATGCAGGGCCAAGGTCCGCTGCATCAGCTCGCTGAGATTGATGCGGCTCTTGCCAGGCGCGGGAGGGCGGGAAAAGTACATCAAGTTCTGCACAATGTCGGCAGCACGGCGGGCTTGCTGCTGCAGCATGACCAGGTGCTTGCGAACCGGTTCGGTGGAATCTTCTTCCTGCAGCAATTCCGACAGGCCCAGAATACTGGTCAGCGGATTGTTCAGTTCGTGGGCAAAACCACCGATCATTTGTCCCATGGCCGCCAACCGTTCGCTCTGGATGATTTGCTGCTCGAATTTCTTTTCCACCGTAACGTCGCGCACCGAAACGATCACGCCGCTCACTCTGTCTTCCGCGTCGAACAACGGGCTGGCGGCGGCGCGCATGGTGCGCCAGGTTCCGTCGCGGTGACGTGTTCCGTATTCGCAGGTGCCGAACTTCTTGCGGCCCGTACTCACGTCGCGATAAACAGCGACAAATTCCGGCGAGTGGTCCGGCAGCTCCTCGACTGTCTTCCCCAGCAGGTCTTCCGGCCTGCAACCGAGCATGTCGCGAATCCGCGAGCTGACAAAGCTGTAGCGTTCTTGCAAATCGATCACCAGGATCAGATCGGGGAAACTTTCCAACAGATAGCGCTGAAATTCTTCCTGGCGGCGCAGTGCTTTCTCCATCTCGCGCTGCTCGGTGACATCCACCAGTGTGCCATGGTAGCGAATGATCCTGCCGGTTGCGTCCCATACCGCGCCGGACGTATCCAGGAAAGCGGCAGTGGTGCCATCCTTTCGCCGCAGCGTGATCTCTCGCGCCCGCACTCCACCGCGGTCGTCAGCACCGCGCCCCAGCACCGGAGCCTGGTCCTGGTCCGAATTCAAGGCACCAGGATTGAGGGAGAGGAGTTCCTCTTTACCGCCGTATCCCAACATGCGCACCAGGGCGGCGTTGGCGTCGAGCAGTTTGCCCTCGGGCGCGCAGATGTAAACCCCCTCCTGCAGGCTTTCGAACAATTCCGTGAAGCGCTTCTCCTTCTCCCGCTCTTCGGTCACGTCCCGGGCCAAAGCGCTGATTCCCACCACCTCGTCACCCTTCACGATGGCGTTGAGCACGCATTCAAAATGAAGAATGCGCGCACTTTTCTTCAGGCAGACGGGCATGGTTCCGGACCAGCGCCGCTTCTCCAAGAAGCGCCCAATACCGGATTCCACAGCAGCGCGTGCCGGTTCCTGCAGGAACTCATCCAATTTGTGGCCCACAATTTCTGTGTAGGGGATTCCGAGCAGTTCGGTCACCCGCCGGTTCACCGTCCTGAGGGTGCCATCCAGCGAGCAGGCAAAGGCGATATCGTCGAACGAGTCAATCAGTTCCTTGAAACTGCGCTGCGAGCGCATGATCACCTGGCCCAGTTGGTCAAGCTGTTCTTCGCTGGGCCCAATCGCACGCTCCTTCAGGTTCTGCACCAACTCCTTCATCTCGGAAACTTGTTTTCTCCGTCCATAGCTGAAGGCTGAGAAGGCAACCGCTACGCACATCACCGCAACCGGGAGCACGAGTCCCAAGTGAAACGGCAGCGACTGCATTCGTTCCCAGGACACCGCGGCCAGTGCCGTCGCCAGCAGCACGACAAACAGGAGCGCCAGGCGCCAGAGCTTGGCTTCTTCCTTCTCCAGGCGGCCGGCCGAGCGCGCGGATGGTTTTTCTTCTTGTTTCTGCATAGGACGTGGGTGCCCGGCATCCTTACCGGCAGATTGGCGGATGCATGGGAGTTACCCCGAATCGTAGTTCACCGCGCCAGCGCGCACAATGGAAACCCTGTTGGTAACTTGGTTCGAGGCGTTACCGAAGTCACAAGTCCACATATCACATCGCGAAAGGTCAGCAATCACCGTCCCAGGAGGGCGCACAACGGTATCGTAGAGAATCTCCCGGTCCGCCGGTCTACCGACGCGTGACAATGGCAGCGGCGCACCGGTCCGTCCGCCGGATTTTCCCAACCCTATGCTCTATAAGACGCTCAGCGCCGCGGTCTACGGCATCGATGCCAGCATCATCGAGGTCGAAGTTGATGTCTCCGGCATCAAGACTCCGGAAGACCACTTCCACACGGTCGGCCTGCCCGACGCCGCCGTGCGCGAGAGCCGCGACCGGGTGCGCGCCGCGCTCAAAAATTGCGGCTACGACATTCCGCCCACAAACATCACCATCAATCTGGCTCCCGCCGATATCCGCAAAGAAGGTTCCGGCTTCGACTTACCCATGGCGCTAGCCATCGTGGGGGCTTACGGAGGCCTGAATAAGAAGGAGATTCCCGACTGCCTCTTCGTCGGTGAACTCTCGCTGGATGGCGGGGTGCGCGGGGTGCGCGGCGCACTTCCAATCGCCATTGAAGCCCGCAGCCGGAAGATTTCCCGCCTGGTCGTGCCGGAACTCAACGCCCGCGAAGCCGCCATGGTGGGGGGCGTGGCCGTCTATCCAGTGCGCTCTCTGATCGACGTCATCCACTTCGTGAACTCGGGGAACGGAATCTTGCCGTTACAGGTGGATGGCGACCATTTGCTCAGCGAGGCCCAGAGCTATGTTGTAGATTTCAAAGACGTCCGCGGCCAGCAAACCGCCAAGCGCGCCTTGGAAGTCGCCTGCGCCGGCGGCCACAACATTCTGATGATTGGCCCTCCCGGTTCCGGCAAAACCATGCTGGCCAAGCGCATGCCCACCATTCTGCCTCCTTTTACCTTTGAGGAGGCCCTGGAGACGACCAAAATTCACAGCGTGGCTGGGGTTCTCGACGCCGGCGTCGGCCTGGTCGGGGTCCGTCCATTCCGCTCCCCTCACCACACCATTTCCGACGCAGGATTGATCGGAGGCGGCGCCGTCCCGCGTCCCGGCGAGGTCTCACTCGCCCACAACGGAGTGCTTTTCCTGGACGAACTGCCGGAATTTCCCCGAAACGTGCTGGAAGTCATGCGGCAGCCGCTCGAGGATGGCACCGTGTGCATCGCCCGCGCCTCCATGTCGCTGACTTTTCCCGCGCGCTTCATGCTGGCCGCGGCCATGAATCCCTGCCCCTGCGGCTACTTCAACGACCGCAGCCGCGAATGCCACTGCACCTCGCCCATGATTCAGCGCTACATGGCCAAAATTTCCGGCCCGCTGCTCGACCGCATCGATATCCACATCGACGTCCCCGCCGTGAAGTACAAGGAGATGCGCTCGGCCAGCGAGCCGGAAAGTTCTGCCACGCTGCGCGAACGCGTGCTGCGCGCTCGTGAAATCCAATTGAAGAGATTCTCCGCCAGCAACCGGGAAAAACTCTACTGCAACGCGCAGATGTTCCCCCGCCACATCCGCGGCTTCTGCGAACTCTCTGCTGACTGCGAACGCCTGCTGGAACGCGCTATGACCCAGCAGGGCCTGACCGCCCGCGCCCACGACCGCATCCTGAAAGTCGCCCGCACCATCGCCGATCTGGAGGCTGCCCCAGCCCTCGAGCCCAAGCACATCGCGGAGGCCATCCAATACCGGACGCTGGACCGGACGTTTTGGGCGTAAGCTTGGTTCGGTGGCGATCCGGAGACCAGTGTGCAGGCAAGTTCCGGGTGGGGAAAGGTCCGTGTGGGGACGGGCGCCCTCGCCCGTCAAGGCCGAGCGAAGCTCGGCAGGAATTGCCCGGGCATGGACCGCTCCCGTGGTCCGTACCCAAAGAATTACTTGACCTCGATCGCCTTTCCCGCTAGATTAAGCAGTTCCAGGCATACTAAAGCTGCACAGGCTGTCTAGGACGAACCTCCGCAGGCAACCGAATCTCGTCCACAAACCGAAGAAACTTTCGGCCACTACGGAGCATCTATAGCAATAGCTGGAGCATTTCCCGCACAACCCATCTGAATTCAGCTACTTAGGTAACCGGGCCAGGCATCGCCTGCCCGCCAGGATGGGGCCCGGCCACTGTCTCCAGGCTAGAAAAGAGGATTCATGAAGCGCTCTGATCGGGTTTTTGATGCTTTACACACTTTGCGGAACCGTTATATGCTCTGTCAGCTTGCGTCCAAGGCTACCCGTAAGTTTCACAAGCCAAACACCAGAATCCAGGAAACCATGAACGAGGTTCTGGCTCGGATTGCAAGTTCGGAGCGGCAAGCGATTCTCGCTGAACCGGAAAACGTTGCTGAGGCGCAACGGCGGGCTGCTTAACCAGCCCCGCCGCCTGCCCCCGCGCAAGATTCAGTCTTTCCTTACGTTATTGCCCCCCCAAAATCTCCTCGCAGGTGACGAATGACCATCGCTGAACTCAAAGAAAAAAATATTACGGAGCTGACCAAGATCGCCCGGACCTTGGAGCTCCCCGGCGCCAGCGGATTGCGCAAGCAAGACCTGATCTTCAAGATTCTCCAGGCGCAGAGCGAAAAAGAAGGCCACATTTTCGCCGAGGGCGTGCTCGAAATCCTGCCCGACGGCTACGGCTTCCTGCGCTCGCCCGACTACAACTATTTGCCCGGCCC
>Ga0209415_10001009_pt1 | contig 53361 bp, 47 predicted proteins | sample PeaSoiSIISIP2007_FD_187696 | JGI IMG/M metagenome (GOLD analysis project Ga0209415, IMG submission 187696) | Peat soil microbial communities from Weissenstadt, Germany - SII-SIP-2007 (SPAdes) (version 2) | ecosystem: Environmental > Terrestrial > Soil > Wetlands > Peat | place: Germany... | reverse complement strand
GATCGACGGGCTGAAAAGGAGAAACCGGACAGATCATGTGTGAATGAAAGCGGACATCTTGACTAACTACCGACACGGGGCATTTCGCCACACGGGGGATTTCTAAACGGGGTATTTCTAAGAGAAGCTGATGTCTGTGACCGCCGTCACAAAGCCCCTCGTCCCAATTGACAGCTCCGTTTCAATTGAAAAGACTTTCGCGGGCGTTGTATTTGTTCAAACATTCGGTAGAATCGTCAAAGACGGCCTGCGGCGCCTGCACCCAGATGCGGCCGCGTGTGGCCGAGGACGTGTTGAAGGAGGTCGCATTCATGAATTCATCGGCGATCGCGATCCTGGTAGCGTTGGGCGCGCCGCTCGGGGCGCAATGGCTGAATTACCCTTCGCCAGGCATCCCGCGTACATCCGACGGCAAGCCGAATCTGTCGGCGCCCGCGCCGCGCACGCCCGAGGGCAAGCCCGATCTCTCGGGTCTATGGACCAAGATCTCGCCCAAGTATAGCCGCAATATCGCCGCGGACCTCAAGCCAGGAGAAGTTCAGCCTTGGGCGGAAGCTTTGGTTCAGGAGCGGCACGAAAACCTCGGCAAAGACTACATGAACGTGCTGTGTGTGCCATTGGGTCCGGGCTACAGCACCGCCGGCGACAGTACCGGCGCAGAGATGATAAAGATTATTCAGACTCCGACGCTCATCCTCATCCTCAACCCCGATCTCACCTATCGCCAAGTCTACATGGACGGACGCGCATTGGAGACGACCCCCAATCCGAGCTGGATGGGATACTCGGTGGGTCATTGGGATGGTGACACGTTGGTGGTGGAGAGCTTCGGATTCAACGATCACACATGGCTGGATCACGACGGCCATCCTCACACCGAGGCGCTACACGTGACCGAACGGTACCGCCGCACCAACTTCGGCAACCTGGAGAACGAAGTGACGTTCTCGGACCCAGGAGCATATACTCGACCATGGACCGTCAAAGTCCGCGCCGAATTGGCCCCTGACACCGAAATGATCGAGTGGGTCTGCAACGAGAACGGCCCCAGCACCAAGCACTGGATCGGCAAGGCTTCCGACGAAAAGAAAACTGAGGTCAAGGTCCCCGCCGCGATCCTCGCGAAGTATGTGGGCACCTACTTGGAGGGCCCGCGGCTCTGGAGCCGGACCAAGGTCCCCCGAGTGGTCGAGATCACGGTCTCCGGCGATACGCTGTACGGCAACATGGACGGAAGAGGACCTGTGCCCCTGGTGGCGGCGTCTGAAACCGAGTTTTCGGGCTTGTACGGGCTGGGAGTCGACTTCACCAAGAGCGACTCCGGCGCGCCACAGCAACTCTTTGTGAAGCACGTGTCAGGCAATTACGCGTTCACACGGAAGAAGTAGGGGCAGGTCGAGGAGGATGAATTTTGCACCCTCCTCGAAGTTACCTGAGTAATTAAAACGTGAGCTTCAAGCCGAGTTGCATCACGCGGCTGCTTCCCGAACCGACCAGCGGATTGCCGGCTGCGACGTCGGGCGTGGAGCACCCACAGCCGAACTTGCCGGTATTGCTCGGGTCATTGCCTAAGAAGCTTGTATTCGATGAGCCGAACGGATTCGCGGGAATGGGGTGATTGAGAAGGTTAAAGACCTCCGCCCGGAACTCGGTGCCGAAGCGCTCCCTGAACCTGAAGTCCTTGAACAGGGAGAAATCTACGTTCTTGAAGCCGTCGTCCCGGAAGACGTTCCGGCCCAGCGTACCAAAAGTTCCATTCACGGGAGGCGTTATCACCGACTTGCCCCTCACGTAGCAGCCGCCCTTGGCGAGCGTAATGGGGTCGGGAGCGACCGCCGTACACTGCGCCCACATTGCGGCGGTTTGGGCGTCGGAAAAGAAGCTCTGGACTCCGGTAATGCCACTAGTTACACTGCAACCGCCCGAGCCACCGCTATTGCAGTAGGGAAAGGAACTCGAGCCGGACTTGAAGTCGGTGGGGTTCCCGAAGAGATCCCAGCGATCGGCGAGGTCTCCCAGCCCGCTGCCGCCCGTGCTGAAATCGTTCGTGAGGTCGAACATTTGCCACGGCTGGGCGGTCTGAAGGGTCAGGATGGTGTTGATCTTCCAGCCTTGCAGGACCTGGCCGAAGCCTTTTTTCCCCGGAATAGCGTAACTGGCCGTGAGCGTGAAGCGGTGCCGGATATCGAAGTCGCTCGAGGCGTACTCCGCGTTTGGATTCGCGCTATTCTGTGGGACGTTTCCTTGAAAATTCAGGGAACCGTTGTCCAGGCCATGACCGTAGGTGTAACCAGCGGTGAAATTCAGCCCGTGAGACAGCCGCTTGGTCAGGGTAGCCTGCAGGCTGTTGTAGTTCGAACGGGAGAAGTTATCGGTGTAGTTAATATACGCCAGATAAGGGAATTTTGCGGAGTAGGGACGAACGCAATTGCCGTTCGGATTGGGAATACACTGATTGATGTCGCGCATATTCTGCAGGTTAGCGCCGTGATTGCCAACGTAGCCAACCTCCAACGAGAGGTTACTTGTGAAGGTGTGCTGGACATTGAGATTGTAATTCACAATGTAAGGGGTTCCCAGATGCGGGCTCACCGCCATGAGGCCGCACTGCCAGTCGACCGTACATGAGAGCCCGCCCTGCGGATAAACAACGCCATTCCAGTTGAGCTGGGAGGCCACGAACTGGGGTTGGCCGAGATTGATCGTGCCGCCAAAAGTTCCCCCTGCTGGACAAGTGCCGCCGATGGGCACCGTCGTTCGGCAGGCGGCTGTCGGGTCTTGGGCGATGTTACCCAACGATCCGTCCGGTGGCCCGTTGTCCATGAACGGCCTCGCATAGATCGTCGCGTAAATTACACTGGACGCGCCGCGGACCACGGTACTCCCCTTGCCCGTGACATCCCAGGCAAAACCCACGCGGGGCGAGAAATCGTGGCGATTGGGCTTCCAGAGACTGGAGCCTACGCCTGGCTGGCCCTGCTGAACAATTCCATACGGGGAATTCGGATCGAAGTTACCGAAGAGGTTGTTGACTTCTCTGATCGGCGATGCGTATTCGTAGCGCAGGCCCAGATTGAGCATCCATCTCGGCTTGATGCGCCAGTCATCCTGGACGAACCCGGCGTACTTATTCCAGATCATCCTGCGGATCCCATCGCCGACGTTGAGACTTCCTCTCACTGGATTTCCGGCGAAGAAGTCTTCGAGTGCGCAGGAGCTGCCGCCACAGTCGGTGAGCCCCGGGGTCAGTCCGCCCTTAAACTGGATGAGGATGCCCCGGAAGTCTTGCGTGATTTGATCGGCCTTGATGTGCGCGAACTCCCCGCCGAATTTCAGCGCGTGCTTGCCCCGCAAATACGAGATACTGTCCTGATAATCGTAATACGGGCTGGGGCCGGTAAAGCCGGGGCGGGTACCATTCGGGTTGCCCAGGCCACCGCCGCCGCCGAAACCCGAAATCTGGATAAACGGCAATCCACCCCCTTGCGTTACGCCTGTGTTGAGGGGGTAGCCCTTGCCACCACAACCCGTCGCGGTGCACAGACCGCCCGAGCCGTCGGGAACGATGGTTTGATCGCCGATGGTAAAGCCTTGGGAAACGCTGTTGTAGCCAAACCGGAATTCGTTCACCAAGGTGGAAGTGGGGGTCCAAATCCAGTTCTCGACGGTCGACCACGAGCGGACCGTAATTCCGGTATTGAACAATGCATTCACAATAGGGTGATCCTGCCCGGTGGCGCTATAAGCGCCGGTCCATAACATGCCACTGATCCTGTGCTTGCTGTTGATGTTGTAGTCTATTTTTCCAATCCCGTTGTCGCTGACATTGGTGTTGGGGAATGTTGAGAGGTAGTTGACCGTATTCGCAGCGGCCCCCGCATAGAGGCCCCCCGTGCAGGCGACTGGCCCCAAGGTGCAGCCCAGCATTTTCAGGCTGACGGGACTTGGCGTCACGCCCGCAGCCTGCAGCGCTTTGATGGCGTCGACCATGCTGTTTTTCGGATCCGGGGTTGACTGTCCGGCGGTTTCGGGAACTTGAACGACAAATATGTTGCCAATCGTGGAACGCAGTCCCTCATAGCCGCCGAAGAAAAAGAGCTTGTCTTTCTTGATGGGCCCACCCACCACGGCGCCGAACTGCTCCAACTGGGCGGGCAGCTTATCGCATACAGCCAGGACCGCAGGGTTGGGGATGCAAGTTCCATCGGGACTCAGCCCCTGGCTGAACAAATTGCGGGCGTCCCAATTGACATCGCGGCCAAACGCGTAAGCCGAGCCGTGAAACGTATTGGTTCCCGATCGGATTCCCGCGTTCACCACGGCGCCAGGCTTCCAGCCGTACTCCGCTTTCGGATTTTCCTGGGTACTGAATTCCTGGATGGCGTCGATGGGCACGATGGTGGCAGCATCGGTAAACGCACTCGGCGAATTGGCTACCTGACGGGCGTCATAGAAACTGACACTGATCACGCCGTCTATCATCCAGCCGGTTTCATCGGGCCGAACATTGTTGGTGCTCTGGCTCCAGGGTGAGCCTCCCGGCTGCACCACGATGCCCGGGCGCAGACTCAGCAGATTTTGGTAGTTGCGTCCATTCAAGGGTAGATCGTTGACCTCCGCGTTGGTGAGAACACCGCCCAGCGTGGCGCTGGCGGTATCCACAAGCGGAATTGCTTCGGTGATCGTGACGGACTGGGTTTGTGCGCCGGGCCGAGGAGTCAAGTCAACCCGTACGTCACTGCCAACCACGATCACAACGTTCTCGCGGTTCAGCGTCTGGAACCCGCTCGCCTCGACGCGCACCGTATAGGTACCCGGAATCAAAGTGGGAGCGTTATACTCGCCGGCCTGGTCCGTGACCAGTGTTCGCGCGAAGCCTCTCTCCGTGTCCAGGACAGTTACCGTGGCGCCCGGTATCGCGGCGCCCGTTTGGTCTGTAATGGTTCCTAGAATCCTGCCGAAATTCCCCTGCGCCAACAGCACGACAGAGAACAGCAACATAATCAGAATCGCACCGAGCACGTACCTGGCTCGGGCAAGGTTCGACGTTACAGATTTCATAATCACCCCTTCGTTAGAAAACCCGACGGACCCGTTACACATCCGCGCCCAGTCGCGGAATTCCAAAAGCTGGGAGGAAGTATATTCTTCCCCCTTCGAGGAGTCAAGACAATTGTAAAGTTTTGTGGAGAATTTTTAAAATCTCGACGCATTCCGCAATAATTCTGTAGGCGACCCTTGCTTTTCCAAGGATATACCACGTACGACTGCGTCCAGATTAGATGTGGATTGGACTTGTAACTGACGGGAAATTGACGTTAGTGTGGCTGCCGCGTGCGGCCTTACCCGGCGATCGACTTCCAGTTCTTCACCAGGTGCTCCGCCGTCCGCCACGCCAGCGCCTGCATCGTTTCGGTGGGGTTTCGCGAGCCGTGGGTGCCCATGATCGATCCGCCCAAAATGCCTAAATTCGGCGCCTCATGCGAGAAACCCCACTTGTCCGCGACATTGGTCTCAAGATTATCGCCCATGCGCGTTCCGCCCACGGCGTGAGTGGAAAGAACCGGACCCTCGGTGTTTGGTGTGGTCGCGACTTCGATTGCGCCGGCGGAACGGAACCACTCCACCGCCTTGGCCGCCGCATAGGCGCTGGCCCGCGGCTCGTTCTCCTTTGGACCGCTGGTAATCCGGAGCACCGGGTTGCCCACGCGATCCTTCACTTCCGGATCGAGATCCAGGTAGGTATTTTCGTAGGGGAAGGTGTTGCATTGAGCATAGGCTCCCATCCAGCGACCGGCGTTCTCGCGGACAAATGCCTTCCATTTGGCGCCCCACGCCGGTGCGCGTCCGAACGTCGGCATGGCTGCGCCCGCGATGGGATGCACCTCGTGATTCACGGTTAAGCTGGCCCCTCCGATGAACCCCAAGCCTGAATGGTCGAAGTTATCGTCGGCCCAGTTATTCACCACCACGCCCTGCGCGAACGCCCCCTGCCAGATGTTCAGGTCGAAGGGAAACAGCGCCGTGACTTCACGTCCCGCCCAGTGGCTGATAAAGTGTTTGCCCACTTGGCCGCGATTATTGGACAACCCGTTCGGATAGGCTTTGGATTTCGAAAGCAGCAGCAGGCGCACGTTCTCGTAAGTTTGAGATGCAAGGAAAACCACCTTGGCCGGTTGGAAGTACTCTTGTCCCTCTCTCAGGTATTGGACGCCGGTGACTTTGCCGTTGTTGTCCGTCAGAATCCGCGTGACGTGGGCTCTCTCAAGGAGGGTCAGATTCTCGGTCTTCAACGCGGCGGGAATGGTGGTCACCGACGTTGAGTTCTTCGCGCTGATATGGCATCCGCCGGTATCGCAAAAGCCGTGGTACACGCAAGCGGCGCGGCCCCCACGCGGCTCGGTATTGATGGCTGCCGGCGAACGGTGGGGATTCCAGTCCAGTTTCTTGGCCGCGGCCTGCATCAGGTCGGTAAAATCGGTATCGCGTAGCGGCGGCATCGGATACTCGCGCTGGCGCGGCCCTTCAAACATGTTGCCACGGGGATCGATCTTTCCGTGAATGTTGCCCGCTTTGCCCGCAACGCCTATTTCGTATTCGATCGTGTCGAAGTAAGGTTCCAACTCGTCGTAACTGACGGGCCAATCCTCGATGGTTGCTCCCTTGGGAATCGCGCCCGCGCCATAACGCTTGATCGTCTCCGAGCGCACCTTGAAGTCCCAGGGGTTGAATCGCCAGCTATTCCCGTCATAGTGAATGGATGTTCCGCCGACGGCGTTCATCATGGGAGGAACAGCGCTGCGCCGCGTCGGCTGGTTGGGGCCGGTCCGGAAGGTTGGGATTTCGTCCCAGACCTTGGTTCCGGTGGTAACGCGGCGGCGAATATTGTTGTGAATTTCGTCCGCCCGGAAGTCGTGAGGCGGTATCCAACTACCTGCTTCGAGCGCCACGATCTTCAGACCGGCCCGAGCCAGAGGCAATACCGCGACACCGCCCGCCGCGCCTAGTCCGACTACCGCTACATCCACCGGCTTCAGATTAATGGCCATGGCCGTCTCCGTACAGGGGTTTCCGGTAGAGCGTCGGCGGCGTCTTCATCCTTTGGTCCTCGGGCCCCACCGCCATCCGCGCGCCGGGATAGCGGATCAGATCCCATCCGGCGAAGTTCTTATTGCCGCCGTAAGAGGGATCTCCGAACATTCCCTCCAAGGTGAGCCGCCTCACGCGATTGAAGAAGCCCCGCAGATTGGGAGCCTGGTTGTTATCGATCGCGGTCAGTACGGCGTCGCGCTTCTCCGGCGATAGATCCGCAAACGGCGCGCCTTGCGAGGAGCGCGCAAAAGCGTCCACGGCGGCGAGCCCATCCAGGAACGTCGTTTTCTCGGCGGCGAGGTAATCGGCCAGACTGAGGTCGATGTAATTCGCCGCTCCGCACTCGACCGCGCCGGGGCCGTTCTCGTCATTGGGAACCAGGCGATCGAGAAACGCCTCCAGGATACGGCGCTGCTCCGGTGAAAACACGGTTGCCGGTGTCTTGGACGCCGCTGTTTGCGGAGCGGCTTGGATCGCCGCGATCGGGATCAACGCGCTGCTCACCGCGCCGCTCACAATAATTGCGCGCCTGGAAACGCGCGTGTTGGCTGGGTTGGTCGAATCACTCATAGGGCACCTCGGATCTTTTCTCGTGAGTATACACCCGCAGGTGGGGCCGAAGACGTCATCCGATGAAGGCGTCGGCGACGGTGCTGAGCGTGTTGAATTTGGGTTCTTCGTGGGCGCGGAGCGTTTCTCCGCCAGAATCACGCGAACAACGCGGCGAAATCGCTCGCGGAAATAATCCGCGTGGCTTTGTGACGGTCGAGGGCAAGCAGCCCACTCTTGTCGCCTGTCACTAGATAGTCGGCTTGGCCCGCTTCGCACAGGGCCAGCAGAAAATCATCGCTGGGGTCGGGGGAGCGTTCAACGCGTGGTAACGAGCCGATATTCTCAGCCAGTTGCTTCAGTTGATTTACGAGGCGGCCAGCCTTATAGGGTTTGATGCGCGTGGAGATCGCAGGCTTGTGCAGGGTGGCCTTCACTCGTCGAGCTGCTCTGCACAAATAAGGAGCGTAAAATATCCTTCTTGCCATCTGCGATAGATCGCGGCCGGATTCCCCAGCTGAACAAGGAGCGCGGAAACCAGGATGTTGGTGTCAAGCACCACGCGCATCACGCTTTCGGGGTTTTCTTTTTAGCGCGACGTTCTGCACGAACCTCACGCACGGTATTGTCGATGAGGGCTTGAAGCTTGTCCGGTTCGGTGCCGGCATTACGTGCTTTGATGTCCTGAACAGTGCGATGAAAAACATGGGCGCGGACAGCCTGCTCAATGAATTTGGAAAGGTCGCCTTTCTTCATTCCCTGCGAGCCTAAGAAGGTGCGTAGGGTGAGATCTGTTTCCTTCGAGACCTTGATGTTCCAGCGGACTGCTTCTTCTTGCATATTTCACCCACTGGTAAGCAGATATACACTTATACACATATTGTAGACCGACTGGTAGTGGGACTCTTTGAAAATATTTGGTTTCGTCTTGACCTTGGCGGTAAGCTTGCCATATTGAGGAACCACCGGGCAAGAAAAATCCGGCGGCTGTGTCGCTAGAGCGACGTGGCGGCCTAGCTCGCGCAGCCGCGCTGCCTGCCAAACACTAATACGGCCGGTATGGCGCGCTCTCCCCAATTGCTTTCAGTGCCTCGTCAGCTGCGCCCTCCACTTTGCGAACAAATTCCTGATCGGGACAGTTGAGGAGCACCTGGAGGTTGCCGCCGCCGGCATCGATAACTTCCCGAGTGAACGTTGCACAGTTGTGCGGTAGGACCTTCCAATACCAAATCTTGGACATGTACTCCATCAACTTCTGATAAGCGCCTGACGGATTCGTGATCTTGCAGTCCAAGCGGCGAATCTCGGTCTTGTTGTTTTCCTTCAGATAACGGTAGAAGTTGACATCTCCCCGCATGAACTTTGGATACGCTCGTACTCCGTACCATTCGCTCAATCCCTGTCCGGCTACGTGGAAGTACCAGGAATCCGCGCTGTTGTTACCGCAACAGAAAATCATGTGTCCACAGGGATTCCAAGAGGCGCCGGTAACTACCACGGCCCAGGTGACGCTGAAGTCGATGTCACTCGGGCACATGTTGAGGATTTCACCTTCATAAGCCACAGGCAGGACTCCTTCCGAAACCGTCCTTTCCAGCTTCGCGCGTTGGCCCAAAAACCGAAATCTCCAAGCTGGGCTCCTAGCGTTTCAGTCAGTATATACCCTTCGATTCCGTATATACTGACGTTGATCGGAATGTCCCTATGCGAATGAGAACCTTTTCGATAAGCACGGCCGCGATTGTGCCGATGATCCTGTTTTGCGCGGGCTCGAACCTCCTGCGAAGCGAGTCCCCCGCACCGCAAGCCCTCACCGGGCTCGTCAGTTCCACCCAGGAAGGTCCCATGGAAGGCGTGTTGGTGAGCGCCAGGAAAGCCGGGTCCACCATCACAGTCACCGTGGTCACCGATTCGACTGGACGCTACAGCTTTCCCCGGAACCGGCTGGAACCCGGTCAGTACGCGCTGAAGATTCGCGCCGTCGGGTATGATCTGGACGACCCCGGATCGCTGGAAATTGCAGCAGGAAAGACCGTCACTGCCGATCTGAAACTCCACAAGACGGCCGATCTCGCCTCGCAGCTTTCCAATGCCGAGTGGATGTTGAGCGTGCCCGGAACGGAGAATCAGAAGAATTCCCTGCTCGGCTGCGTACAGTGCCACACGCTGCAGCGAATCATTCAGTCCAACCACGATGAAGAACAGTCCCTCAAAGTCGTGGAGCGCATGGCCGGCTGGACGAATGCGAGCTTTCCGCCGCACCCTCAAAAGAAGGCCGCGGATCGGCTGCGCGAAGTGCGGGGCGCTCAATTGGTACAGAACCGTCAGACGATGGCAAAATATCTGAGCTCGATCAACCTTGGTTCACGATCCGCCTTGAACTTCGACCTCAAGACGCTCCCCCGCCCCACCGGCAGGGCAACGCACGTGATCGTCACCGAGTACGATCTTCCGCGCAAGATCACCGAACCGCACGATGTGATCCTCGATTCAGATGGAATCGCGTGGTTTTCCGATTTCGGCGAACAGGTGCTTGGGAAGCTCGATCCGAAGACAGGCAAGGTCACCGAGATCCCCATACCCGTGCTCAAACCGGGCGCGGCAACCGGCTCACTCGGCTTGCAATCCGATAAGGATGGGAACCTGTGGCTCGGCATGATGTTCCAGGCCGGCATCGGGAAGTATGACAGAAAGACCGGGAAGTTCCAGACCTGGAGCATCCCTTCAGACTACAATCTGCCGATGACCCAGATCGATATGGTGGAGCCGCAGAGCAGTTTCGTGGACGGCAAGGTATGGACGCAGAATAACGGATTCGCGGCGATCCACAGGTTGGACATCGCCACCGGCCAGGTTGAGACTTTCGATTTCTTTCGTGATGAGAAAGAAGGCGAGAACCACAACATCTACGACGTGATTCCGGATTCGAAGAATAACGCTTATTTCACCGACTTTCAGAATGAGCACATCGGAAGGGTCGACGCCAAGACCGGGAAGATGACGCTCTTTGCGACGCCGACGCCTCGCTCGCAGCCGCGCCGGGGCCAGATGGATTCCCAGGACCGGCTCTGGTTCGGAGAGTATCGGGGCAACAGGATCGGGATGTTCGACACGCGGACCGAACATTTTGAGGAATGGGTCGCGCCAACGCCATTTTCCGCGCCTTATGACGCCGTGCTGGACAAGAACGGCGATGCTTGGACCGGATCGATGACTACGGACCGCGTGCTGCGTTTGAATCCGAAAACGGGGCAGTTTATCGAATACCCGCTACCTCGGTCAACCAACATTCGCCGAGTTTTCGTAGATAACTCGGCGGCGACTCCCGCTTTCTGGGTGGGCAATAATCATGGGGCGTCGATCGTAAAGGTGGAGCCGCTCGATTAACACCGACAGATGGGCTCATGTGGCGCAGCCCTCGCGCGTGCGCCACAACTCAGCGTGAGTGCCAAACAAACGAATGCCGGAGCTGAACTTGTACTGAGTGGCTGGGGAACTTCTGGACCCAGACTTCGAAGTTACCCGCATGCCTGGTCTTGAGAGTCGCGGTCACGAACGGCTTGTTCTCCCATACGGCGTGCGTGAAATCTGCGTAGGCCCCGTACCCCGCGCCAACATTGAAGTATTTGAACCCCTCGTACTGGAGTTTGGAACGTTCCCATACGAACTGCTCGATTCCGCCGTTGAGCGGGATATAGGGGAAGAAGACGTTCTCGGTGACCCACTGCTTGGGGAAGTCGTACCGCACCAGAGTCCAGGGCATGTACCAGAATTTTCCGGCACTGCTCGGGCCGCTGGACTGTACCCAGTAGGCCTCCTCGTCAATGGTTAAAGCCTTGGTGGGATAAACTTCAACGCCGCCTCCAGCGAACACCTCGCGGTAATGGCCGATGTCGTTAAACGCGATGAGGCCCACGTCGGGAAGAATGAGCGACCACTTGGGGTGTTTCGTCGGGCGAATTTGGAACCACTCTGAGTAGATGAAGTTCTCGTTCGCGAGGAAGCCGTTCCGGTTGAGCCAAATGTTCAGTACCGGCGCCGTGTGATCTGATGTGGCTGGAGCTGCTTGGTCCTGGCCGACAGCGGAGGCGACCAAGAAAAGAAAACATACGAAGAACTTACTCATTGCCTCTGAAGATTGCGCCCTGCTCACAACGAACGAGGTCGGCAGAACTTGTGGATGGCAGGCGTTTCTTAAGCATACCAACGGACACAGCAATTGACAGCTTGCCCTGGCGAGCTTTCCGACAAGCCTTGGAGTGTATCGGGATATAATGATGATCGAATCGGATCAGGAGGACTTCTTCGCAAATATGTGCAGCACAAGGCGGCTTGCGTGACCCATCGATTCCTGGCTTCTGTTGGCGTTATCGTTTCGCTATGGTCGGCGCCGGCGCAGGTGGCTGGGCAAACCGCTTCGCTCACCGCGAAGGCCACTACGGCAGCGAACTGGACTCCGCCGCGTACAGCCGATGGGCAGCCGGACCTGCAGGGAATTTGGACCAGCGCAACCCTTACGCCGCTAGAGCGTCCTCAGGAGCTGGCAGGCAAGCCAATGCTTACACCAGCCGAGAAAGCTGAGTATGAAAAGCAGATGCTTCAAAGAGCGAATCGGGATGCTCGCGACGGATCCGCGGAGGCTGACGTGGCTCGCGCTTACAACGAACTCTGGTTTGACCGGGGTAAGAAAGTTGTCGGCAGCGGACGAACTTCGCTCATTGTGGATCCACCGGATGGCAGAGTTCCTCCCCTGACGCCGGAAGCGCAGAAGAAAGATGATGCGGTTCGTGCCTACGCGAAGCTACATCCCGCCGACGGCCCGGAGGATCGGGCCTTGGCCGAGCGCTGTATCTTGTGGCCGTCCGCCGGCCCACCGATGCTCCCCGGCGCCTACAACAACAACTACCAGATCGTGCAAGGGCCAGGATACGTCGTCATTCTGGTTGAGATGATTCATGACGCTCGTGTCATTCCCATTGACGGGCCCACTGATGGCCGGCCTCACCTCCCGCAGAATATCCGGCAGTGGATGGGCGACCCTCGGGGCCACTGGGAGGGCGACACGCTGGTTGTCGAGTCTACGAACTTCACCGATAAGACGCGTGACCTTGGCGCCGGCATGGGGAGGAGCACGTTCCGTGGAACCGATGAGGGATTGCGCTTGACGGAGCGCTTCAGGCGCGTTGATCCGGCCACCATCCTCTACTCATTTACGGTAGACGATCCGACCGCATTTACGAAACCGTGGACCGCCGAGATTCCGATGACCAAGAGTCCAGGCCCGCTCTTCGAGTACGCCTGTCATGAGGGGAACTACGGCATGATGGGCATCCTCGCTGGCGCTCGAGCCGCGGAGAAGAAAGCCGAGGGAGCCCATGGCCAACCCTGAGAGTCCGTTGTGCGCGAGTTCCTTAGTAGCGGCAGCGGCGTGTCTGCTGCTCGGCTTCTTGCCCGCGAGCGCTCAACCCGGAGCGGATCAGAAACCGCTGATGGCGGAGGATGTTTTCAAAAACGTCCAATTGCTCAAAGGCATTCCGGTGAACCAGTTCATGGAGACGATGGGATTCTTTTCCGCGGCTCTGGGCTACAACTGCACGAATTGCCACGGCGAAGACGTGCTGGGAAGTTGGGACAAATACGCGAACGATATTCCGGTGAAGCGCACCGCACGCCGGATGATTCAAGTGGTGAACACGATCAACAAGACGCTGTTCGGCGGACAGCAAGCGGTGACCTGCTATACGTGTCATCGGGGCAGCCCAACGCCCAAGGTTGTTCCGAGTCTGTTGGAACAATACAGCGAAGTCCCCGCGGACGATCCCGACGAGGTTGAACCCAGCCGCCGGGCTGCGGCTACTCCGACCGCCGACGATATTCTCAACCGGTACATTCAGGCCATTGGGGGCGAACAGCGACTGGCCGCGCTCACCAGCTTCACCGGCAAAGGCACCTACGAAGGGTTCGACAGCTATCACGGGAAGGTTCCCATGGAGATCTATGCGACCAACACCGGGCAGCGCACCGTCATCGCTCACACGCAGAATGGCGACAGCATCACTGCCTATGACGGGCGCAACGCCTGGCTCACGGGCTTTGACAAACCGGTATCGGTGCTTCAGTTGGTTCCCGGCGGCGACTTCGACGGAGTGAAATTGGATGCCGATCTGGCTTTTCCGGGCAGGCTCAAACAGGGCCTGATAGAGTTTCGCGTGGGTTTCCCGACCACGACCATCGACGATCGTGAAGTGCGGGTAATTCAGGCGAAAGCCGGCGGTTCTCGCGTAAAGCTTTTTTTCGACAAAGAGACGGGGCTGCTCACACGGGTTTACCGCTTCAGTCAAACGATCGTGGGCCCGGTTCCGATACAGATCGATTATTCGGACTATCGCGAAGTCGCGGGGGTCAAAATACCATTTCAGTGGCGCTTAACATGGACCGACGGCCAATCCACGTATATTCTGGAGGACGTGCAGCCCAACGTCGCGATCGATCCGGCGAAGTTTGCCAAGCCGGCGGCAGCCGCCGCGCCGGTTGTAACGCCGGCCAAGAACTAGGAATGAACGGCCGTTGGGGTCAGTGAGCCGACTCGGCAGTGCCCGCCGGGCTCTGCTGATTCTCGTTCCCCTTGAGAATCTCGTCGATTAAGAAAAGGTCGGTCAGTAGAGCGCGAACGTGAATGGAAGCGTTCAGATTGTCGATCAGTTGAGAGCTAATGGCGGGCTGGGCCAGCACCAGTTCCACGGCCGCGAGGGAATCCTTTGCGTCGCGAGCCAGCAGCGCTTGAAACGCTGCGTAGGGACCGGCGGGACTCAACCCCTGCTGGTGGACGGCGGACGCGTAAGCGTTCTCCAGGCTAGCTAGAGCCTGCGCGGCCCGGCCCAGAAAATCGCGGATTAGCCCGTCGACTCCGACTGCACTGGGCAAGCCCTGACCCGCGTAGGCCAGCATGTACTCATAGCACTCTTCGATGACGTTGCAGAGCTCGGACAGCTCAATCGCCATTCGCGGCTTTTCCCAGGCTGCTCGCTTGAGGTACGGTCCATCGTTCCGGATCGTGGTGCTCCAGATAATACTCGCGCGGCATGGTGCCGAATACCATGGACTTGGTGATCACGAACTTCTCGGGCCGCAGCGCGAAGTAGATGTGAGCCATGATCAGGGCAATCAGTCCAACGCCTGCGAGGCCGTGCAGCACGTACGTCAAACCCCAGGTCATGTCGCTGAACAGGTAAGGATTCCGGGTGAAGAACGGAGTGCGCACGCGCTTCATCATGAACAGGCCGGTTAAGGTGACCGAAAGGCCGGCCAGCACGATGATCAGGTGATACATCTTGTTTTCCATCGGGTATTTCGCGAATTTTCGCGGAGCGGGCGCGGGCTTACCCGTGGCCCTCAGCCAGCGTCGCTTTGCGTCTTCGATGTCGATGTTGTCCGGCCAGATGGACCAGAAGTCCATAAAGAACGACGCGTGGATGATGTGGTAGATGATCGAGACAGTCAGCACCAGTCCGGCGATCCAGTGGTAAGTCACCCAGGGGAATTGATAGCCGACTTTCGGCAAAAACGCGGTGATCAAAAGCGCCAACATCGCGAGCGCCATGATCCAGTGAAACAGGCGGGCGGCCATGCTGTGCCGGGCCACCTTCTCCGGAATCCCCGCCGCCAATGCGGGCGACACAGATGCCGCGTGCGCCGGCGCTTCCTTCTTGGCCATGAATTGCACGTAGATGGCGTGGCAAATCAGAAACGCCAACCCGCCGATGGCCGCAACCCAGATCAGGTAAAACGCGACATGAATGGGGACCGTTTGCCCCCACGGACTTGTTGCGAACTCGACTACGCCCACTTGGCCTCCTCCACTCCGCTGATGGCGCGCTTGACCAGGTTCCGCATGAGAGGAATTTTGTAGCCGTTATAGCGCAGCGGCTCGGCGCCGGCGATGGCAACTTTTCCCCCCATCTCGCCGGTAGCGGCGTTGCGAGGTTTGCCGCGGACAGCGTCCTCCACCGCCGTGAGCCGGAGCGGACGGGCGGCGGCGGCATTCACCACGATGCGGATCCGCTCGATGTTGCCGCCATTCACCACCATCGCGGAGGCGACGTTCAACAGCGGGAAATCCCAAACCTGGCGGTCGCGAACTTTCTCAAAGTAGAATTGCGCACCGGCCCAGGTGGAGGGGATACGGATCGCTGTCAGCAGGTCACCCGGCTTCAGCACCGTCATGCGCGTGATGTCGGTGGAAGGTCCGATGAAATAATCTTCGGCGTTGACCACCCGCTCGCCCTTCGTGTTGCGAATCACCATCTGCGCTTCGAGCGCGATCAGAGCGGGCGCGCTATCGGACGGGTTAACGGCCACGCAACGGTCGGCGCCTAAAATCGCATGCTCGCGGTTGATGGCGGTAGGCGTATCGGCAAAGCAGATGTTGCCGCCGGCGCGATAGCACTTCCAGCCGCCGCGGTAATACCAGCAGCGGGCATCTTGCGAGACGTTGCCGCCGATGGTGCCCTGGTTGCGGATTTGGGGCGAGGCTGCGGCCTCGGCGCCCGTCGAGAGAATGCTGAACTTCTCGCGCACCACTGGATGGCGCACCACCTCGGTAAGCGTGGTCATCGCGCCGATCTCAAGGCCTCCGTTCACCTCGCGGACGCCACGGAGTTCAGAGACCTGGCTCAGATCGATCACCACTTTGGGGCGCTTGATGCGGTCCTTCAACCAATCGAAAGTATCGAGACCTCCGGCCATCACCCAGGCGTCGCTGCCGTGTTGGTTGAGCAAGCGCAATGTGTCGTCCACTGAGGCCGGCTGAAAGAGCTCGAAGGCCGGCATGATATCGCGTACGATCGCCATAATCCGCTCTCCTTATATGTGGGCCGTGAGGCCCTCTTCCATCGGCCGGCCCGCTTCGAGCGAAGCCAGAATTGTGTCCGCGGTTACGGGAGCGCGGCGAAACACGTCGTCTCCCAGGGCGTCAGAAAGCGCATTCAGAACCGCCATGCACCCGGCGCCGACGGGAGGCTCGCCAATTCCGCGCGCGCCGATGGGTGTCTCCGGATCGGGAATGCCCACCGCATCCCATGCCATATGTTCGGGCGCATCCAGAATGGTCGGCGGCTTGGTGTGATGGAACCGCTTGGCCACCGGAAGGCCGTAATGCTGGTCGTAAACCCACTTCTGGCCGATCGCGTGGCCGATGCCGAGCATGGAGCGGCCCAGCACTTGACCTCCTAATGCGCGCGGGTGGATCACCGTGCCGACGTCGGCCACGGCGAGGTAGTCCAGTATCCGATATTTGCCGGTTTCCAGGTCCACTTCTACCTCGGCAAAGCCCGCCACGTAGGAATGCGTCTGTCCGTCGCGCGGCATGGTATCGCGCGCAATAGCGAGCAATCCTTGGCCCGACAGCGCCTTTGCAGAGGCGACCGTGAATTTGTTTACGCCCTTGGGCAGCTCGTGACCATCGTAGATGCCGCCCAGCTCAATGGCCCGTTTGGCCGCTTGCGCCAGTGTCATGCTCGCGCCGCCGCCTTTGTGGAAGACGCGCTCGCCCGCGACCTCGTAATCTTCGGGCTTGCCGCCGTGATCCTTGGCCGCGATCTGTTGCAACTTGTCTTTGGCGTCCAGCGCCGCGACGTAAGCTGCGCGCGTCATAGCATGAGTGGTCTGGCTGCCGCCCGAGGGACAGCTCCACGGGAGATTGCGCCCGGTGTGGCCCCAGGTGATTTCGCATTTCTCCCAAGGCACACCGAGGACCTCCGCGGTGACGCGGTGGCAATCGCTAACCGACTCCGTGCCCAGGTTGCCGATGCCGGACTGGATGTAGAGCTTCCCATCGGGTTTGATGACGAACAGCCCGTCAAAGCCCACCGACCCGCCGACGAAGCAACTGGTGGCCACGCCGATGCCGCGCGCCTTAGTGCCGCTGCGCTTCGGCAGTGCTTTCCTTTCATCCCAGCGAAACGCCGCATGGCCTTTATCGAGCGCTTCCTTAATAAACGCGCTGGTGACGTAGAGCCGCTTGCCGTTTCCCACTGCCGGACCGATCATCGCTTTGCCTTCCGGCGCATTGATCCTGTGAATGGCCACCTGATCGATGCCCAGTTTCCGCGAGGCTTTGGACAGGACCGGTTCCATAAGCACCATGCCTTGGAATCCGCCGGGCTGGCTTTGGGAAACGCGCGGCGGAGTGTTCGTCAACACCGAAAGGCCGCGCCAGCGCATGGCCGGAGGCTGGTACATTAGCGAGACCATGCGTCCCGACTGATTGGCGTCGCCCTGCGGATCGTAAGGGCCGCTGTCGCAAACCACGAACATGTCGATGGCGGTGATCCGGCCATCCTTGGTGAATCCGGCTTTGATGCGGCCGTGGAGCGCGGGGCGCGCGCGGCCGATGTAATGCTCTTCCTCGCGGCTGATGCGCATCATCACAGGAGCGCCGGTCTTCTTGGACAGCAGCGCCGGGATGATGGCGGAAATCGAACTGGTGATTTTGCTGCCGAAGCCGCCGCCAGTGTACTCGCTGATGACGACGACATCGCTCGCTTCGATATGCAGCCAGCGAGCGATGGCCGGGACGGTCTGCGAGGTGCTCTGCGTCGAACAATGGACGTAAACCTTGCCGTTTTGCCAGTAAGCCATGGCAGTGCGGGTTTCGAGCGTCTGGTGGCTGGTGTTGGGCGTCACAAAAGTTTCGTCCAGAACCAGGTCGGCGTTCTTGAGGCCCGCTTCCCAATCGCCGAAACTCCAGTGATCGGTTTCCTTGCCCAGGGGGAGCTGGCCTTCCTTGGCGGCGGCAAAATCCGCCTCGGTCCACTTGAGTTCTTGCACCTGGGGCGCGGGCGGGGGCGGAGGTGGCTGTCCGGCAGCCGGAGCGGGCGGCACCGGCCGAACCCACACGTTGCCTTCGACTCTGGGGTTGGGCGCTCCGGGCCGCAGGGTTACCAGCGGATCGACGACGTGGGGCAAGCGCTCGTAATCGATATGAATTCGTTCGATGGCCTCGGCGCAGGTGTATTCGTCCACAGCACAAACGGCCAGAATCGGCTCGCCCTGGTAGACCGGATCGTTGGTGAGTCCGCGCTCACCCAGTTTGTTGGCCGGAATCACCTGGCCCATATCCGTCATGGCGTCGGCGGGGGCTGGAAGATCGTCCACGGTGAGGATGGCCTTCACGCCGGGCATGGCGAGGGCTGCGCTCGCGTCGATGCTCCGGACGTGGGCGTGCGGCATCGGGCTGAGCAGGAGCTTAGCGAACAGCATGCCGTCGGCGCGATAGTCTTCGGCGTACTTGGCGCGGCCGGTGACCTTGGCGAGCAGGTCCGGCGTGGTGTAATTCTTGCCGATGAGTTTGTAATTGGGGTTCTTGGGCGGCGTGTTGGTCGACATGTTAGCTCACCTTTCCTGGATTCTCCGCGCCACGCATCTTTTCAGCACCACACATCATGGCGGTAAGAATCTTGTCGTAATCCTGGCAGCGGCACAGGTTGCCGGAAATACCGTGGGCCAGTTGGGCGCGCGTCGGATGGGGGTTCACTTTCAGGAATCCGACGGTTGCCATGATGAATCCTGACATGCAGAAGGCGCACTGGAAGCCTTGTTCATCGACGATGCCCTGCTGGATAGGATGAAGCTTGCCGTCGGCGGCGGCCAGTCCCTCGATGGTGGTGATTTGCCTGCCGCGCACGGTGTGCGTCAAAACCGAGCAGGAATAGTGCGGGACATCGTCGATCAAAACGGTGCAGGCGCCGCATTCGGAGCGGTCGCACCCCAGCTTGGTACCAGTGAGCCCGAGTTTGTAACGCAGCGTCGTGGCGAGCGTCTCCTGCTTCATGACGTCGACGCGCCGTTGCTGGCCGTTGACGGTTAGAGTTACCAGCCGCTCAACCGAGCCGGCGGCCGGCTGATCGGCATGCACGAGCGAAGTGCGGAACAGGTAGGCCGTCGACGACACCGCACCCGTCGCGATGACTCCTTTGATCATTGCCCGGCGGGAGACCCCCCGGGGTGTCTCTTCTACGCGACTCTTGTCTGGCATACAAGTCACCTCAATTGTTGGCCTTACGCCGCTGCGGATCTGGCCAAGACTGGTGAAAATTATACACCCGCCGTGGGGGAAAAGGGAGCCCGCAGCGGCCGGCCCACTGGTTAGCGGGTGTGAGGAACGTCGCCAGCCACCGCTTCTTGGACGGCGATAGACCAATCGAGGCCGCTGGATTCGATGACCAGATGATACAGGCGGGGATCTTCGGTTACATACGCGACGCCACGGCCGTTGCCTTGATGTTCCACCGCGTCCGCGATCGGACGCCCGCTGACTGCGCTGTGGACGACGACGTGGAAAGTGCCGGCACCCGGCGATGCCGCGCCCTTGGTCTCCCATTTGATCCGCCACTGGGTGCTTTCAATATTGAAGGACTCCGTCTGGTCGTCGCCGCGGCCCGAAAAGGAAGCGATGGGCCTCCATCCGACCTGGCGGGTTTTGGATTCCGGGTGCGGTGCGGAGTGGCAGCCCCCAGTCGCACCGGCTACCAAGAGCAACAGGGAGATGACGATGTTGCGCGATTTTGCGTAGCTCGGCGTACCCGATGGTGGGGCGACGTTGCCTGTCATTTTGTTAGTGTAGTGGGTCGCCGGCGGCGTTGGAGAGAACCGACTTCTCGATAGATTGTGTACGCAACGGTGTTCATTTATGGGATTGGGTTCGTTTTGTAATTTCACTTTGTGAGGCCGAATGCCCCGTGAACTCTCGCCTTGAACATCAATCGAGTATAACGTTGGAAGGTTTTGACTAATCCTTGTACTTATAGGAAGGAACTGATTGCAGAGGAGTTCGGGTTTGGGAATGAATGTGACAGCTCAAATCAATGAACAAAGAAAACCGCACTGCGGCTTAGGGCTGGACGCGCAGCGCCAAGCCTGCGTAACTATTATAAAGCCACCGAATTCCCGCGCATTAGCGCCACGCCGCGGCGTTCCCAGGGACCGGTTGATGTGGCACTCTGCGGCAGCCCCCTCTTGGCGTGTCCTATAATCAGGGCAGGGAGCGAATGGCATTAACGGAAGCGCAGAGAACCGAAATCCGAGAGGTCGTAGAGTCCTACATCGACAAGCTGCTGAACATTGGTAAGGTTGGTCGCGGCCGGGACCTCATTATGGTCCAGGGCAAGAAGGGTGTTGCTCAGCACCCTTACATTGTTGCTGATGTCAGTAAGATCCAGGGCAGCAGCGTCAGCAAGGATATCGTGTTCTTGACCCAGCGCGGTGAGGATCTCATTGGTGAGGCGAAAAGTTTTGTGCCGCCGTGTGATGAACGTGAAAGCGCTGAATTTGGTGCTCTATTAGCTTCACCAACGCAGGCTATTGAGCCTCAGGCCATTGAACCTTTGGTGCGAGTCATCGCTCGAGCGGTTGAGGTGCTAGGGACCAGCGAAAAAGCTCTTCGCTGGCTCAATGCCCCAGTCCGCTCTCTCGGTGATCAGGCGCCAGCATCTCTTCTCAACAGTCCGGAAGGAATCGCAAGCGTCGAGGATGCTCTCGGGCGCATTGAACATGGCGTCTGGTAGGTGATCGTCTACCGAATTGGTGCCAGCCGGCATCCTGCAAACGATGGAATGGGCGCGACCCTTTATGGGGGGCGCTGGAATTACAAAGGAACGCCGGTCATCTACACGGCTGAGAGCCGCGCGCTGTGCGCCTTAGAGGTGCTTGCGAATGCTGACGAGCTGGCCGACGACTATATCAGTATTTCAATTGAAATACCGCGCGATCTCGCCATCAAGAACATGTCTATTGTTGATCTCCCGACTGGCTGGGACTCAAACCCTTCCATCAAAGCCACACGCGAAATCGGAACTGATTGGGCCAAGGGGCTGACCACCGCCGTACTGTCCGTGCCATCGGCGGTGATTCCCAGGGAACGCAATTACATCCTGAATCCAGCTCATCCTGACTTCGCGCGGCTGTCGTTTTCCATCCCGGAGCCATTCTACTTCGATGATCGGCTGGGCCGCATGTGGCCGAAATGACCATCTCTTTAGTAGGTATATGGCGAGTTCTTCACTGCGCGACAGGGATCGCATAATATAGATGAAGCAAAAATCCTTTGCGGGCTGGGGAGGAAAGTGATGCGCCATCGAAACATCTGGATCCTGATTGCGACTTTAGCAGCGCCGGAGTTCCTGAGCGCGCAGTGGTTGAACCATCCCACTCCGGGCATTCCGCGAACCGCGGACGGCAAGCCGAACCTTGCAGCGCCGGCGCCGCGCGGGCCCGATGGAAAGCCCGACCTCTCCGGACTCTGGCAGACGGAGCCCGCCCCGCCCAAAGACATGAGGCGTTTGCTGCCTACCGGCAACGGTACGGGTGAGGAGCCTCCCTCGCAATACTTCCTCAATCTCCTCTCCGATTTCAAACCCGAGGAGGAGCCCCTCCAACCCGCGGCTGCGGCGGCATTGCGGGAACGCGAGCAGAGCTTCGCTAAGGAATCTCCGCTCTCGAACTGCCTTCCGATCGGTGTGCCGATGGCGGAAACCGCCCCTGCGCCCTACAAGATCATCCAATCGCCGGGATTGACGGTGATGCTTTACGAACGTGATACAACTTACCGCCAGGTGTATACCGATGGCCGAAAGCTCCCGGGCGATCCTCAGCCGGATTGGCTGGGATACTCGGTCGGCAAATGGGATGGCGATTCGTGGGTGGTGAGCACGGTGGGATTCAACGATCGAAGCTGGCTGGATGCGCGCGGCCACACGCACAGCGAGGCGTTGCATTTGACGGAACGATTTCATCGCCTGGACTTCGGCCATATGGAAGTTCAGGTGACGATCGACGATCCCAAGACTTACACCAGGCCGTTCACGCTCACGCTGAAGCAGCGCCTGGTTGCAGACTCCGACCTGCTGGAATCCTTCTGCAAAGAAAACGAGAGGGACGTGACTCACTTCAGGGACAACTAAGCGCTTAGCTGGTTGCAAGTGAAGAGCCTCGTACTGACCGACTAGTGTTCGACGGTGCGTGCGCCACACTTCCGAAGAAGACTGCTACGGCTTGGTGACGCTGGCGCTGGTCGTCGCCGGCGCCGATTTCTCGCGTTTGACCGGTTGGGCATAGACCTCGACCCAATCGATGCGCGACCATCCTCCATTGCCGTGGCCGCTCCCTGCCTGCATATCAGTGAAGCCGAATTCTTCGACATTGCTCAGGTCCACGTTCGGCTCCCATCGTCCGTTTTCGTAGCGCGTGCCGGTCGGTAGCTCCACGACCTTGTCGATGTCGAGCTGGCGCCAGCGTATCCAGGCCGGCCAGAACTCGGATTCGTGCCAATCGGGCGTCCATCCTTCGGCATACTCACCGACCAGCCACCGGCCGTTCGCGAGTTTCACGATCGGATGCAGCGCGTGAAAGCCCGTCTGTTGGGTGCGCCAGCGGATCCTGCCGTAGCCGGAGAGATCGAAGTTGCTATCCTTGTGCCGGAACGCCACCGCCCACGGCGCGGGAGTGATTCCGGTCCACAGGAAAGTGGGATCGTTTTTCGGCTCGGGGACGTGACGAACCACTTGAACGTGTATGCCACCGGGCCCGTACAGTTTGAGCTCCAGCTTGGGGTTTTCGATGAGGGCCTGCGTGACAGGAACCTCGGTCACGCCTCCCGGCGGCGACTTGAGGTCTTCGCGGAAGAAGAGCGGCGGCAAGTGGTCCTGCGGAATGTCCAAGCCGGTGGCGGCGTTGTTGCGGTCCGCGGGACCAGGGGCCTGTTGGGCAAAAGCGCTGAGAGCGATCCCGAACGCAATTCCGCACAAGGCAAACAGGGTGCGTCGTAGCAATGGACACCTCCGTGGCCGGGACACCTGTTTTCCAGAACCCAGCATTTGGGAGTTTACATCAAGTTCCCAAATGACTCAAGGACCGATAGAGGCTCAATTAGGTTACTGGTGTTCGCAGGAGGGCGAACACGGCACGCACGGGTGCGTGCGTCATTACTTAACTTAGCGGGACGTCAAATTTGCGCGCTCCAAGAGTTGCTCGTAGCGAGGATCGGACCGGAGACTATCGTAAATGGGCTCTGCCTTGAGATTCAAACCAAAATCCCGCGCTTCGACCGCCTTTCCGAGCCATTCAAAGGCACGATCCGTGTCGCCAAGACCAATGTAGACTTTGGCAATTGGGTCTGGTGGGAAGGGCCCGCGTGTGGACTCCTCCAGAAAGCCACGCAGGATCTCGCGAGCCTTCCGCACATCTCCTGAAACCGCATACGTGTAGGCCAGTTCGGCGGCAGGCACAGGGCTATTTCGCATCTGCCGACGCGCAACCTGGAGTTCGGCAATGGCCTCGGGATACATCCGTTTTTGGAGATACGCGGCTCCTATACGCAGGTGCGCGAATCCAAACTGTGGGTCCAGCGCCAAAACCTTCTTGGATTGCTCGATCACTTCGTCGTACCGGCGCATCAAGTAGAGGACGAAGGCGGGGCCGTCCAGCATGTAGGGAGAAACCGGATCCAGTTGCGGTGACTTTTCGCTCTCAGCTAACGCTTCCTGCAAGCGCCCGGCGTTGGTGAGATATGTCACATACCAACGGTGGGCAACCGCATCGCCGGGACCGAGTTCCAGCCCTTTTTTGAACTCCGTCTCTGCACGCGCCCAATCATAGCTGAGAAAAGACACATAGGCGAGGGCCATATGCGGTTCGGCCAAGCTGCTATCCAATTCCAAATCCTTCCGTGCAATCTCAGTGATCTTGGGGAGAATCTCTCTGGCACGAACCCGGGTGAAGGCCGGCAAATTGACGTAGCAGCGGGCCAAGCCACTATATGCCGGCGCATAGCCAGGATCTATAGCGATGGCTTGTTCAAAGTAACCGATGGCCACCTGGATGGAGTCCGAGGTCTGTTTATTCCAGAAATACACGCCCCTGAGATAATCTTGGTAGGCGTCAGCATTGACCGCAGCTATCTTCGCCGGGGAAAACTTCAGAAGGTTAGCGCTGCCATCCCTGGTAAACTCGGCACCGAGGGCCGTTACGATGGCGCGGGAAATATCCTGCTGAACGAAAAGAGCGTCCTTAGAGTCCCGATCGTAGCTGTCGGACCAAATACGGTAGCCATTCGACGTGTCGTCTAGCTCCGCGGTGATCCGCAGGCGGTTCCCGTAAATGCGCACACTCCCTTCCAGTACGGTTCGCGCGTTGAGTTTTTTGCCGATTTCCCGGATATCGAGAGTATTATTGCGGAATTGGAACGCGGACCTGCGAGCGACGACATTCAGGCCCTGAACTCGTCCCAGAGAATTGATCAGCTCATCCGTCAGACCATCGATGAACGATTCGTCTTTGGTATCTCCCAGATTGCGGAAAGGCAAAACCGCGACGGAAGGATTCCCGGGAAGCGATCTTGTGCTCGACCAACCCTGGCGAGCGGCATATATGACAACTCCCGTGATCACGAAAGCTACTAAAATTACCAGGACAAACCGCAGCCATGGCCGCGCAGGATGCGCCGGAACTACCGAATTTGAATCGTCCGCCTTGGAAAGAGCTTCCTTCGGCTGCTCCAGCAAGTTTGCCTCTACGGCAACTCTCGATTCTTCAGGTTCCATCGTCGCCAGCACAGGCTCTTCCGGCGTTTCGACGCGGGAAAGATCCACTTCGCGAAAAGCCGGAACGTAGCCACGACTCGGGAACTCAATCCGTACGGAATCGTGCTCGCCCTCACTTATGTAATACTTCGCCAAACGAGATCGTAATTTCCGAGCCTCCGCGCGAACGATATTGTCCAGACGCGGATCGAATGCTTGCCCGCGTCCGAAGACTTCGACACCGACGGTGTATTCCTTCACCTCATGCGGGCGGCCTGCAATGGTGTATTCAACGGCGAAGCGAAGAAACCGTTTTTGGCCTTCGGCCGCATGAAATGTCCGGCTGGATAGGATTCGTTCCAGTTCTTCCTGAATCGATTCGACGCGAGGAAGACGTCGAGGTGAGCAATCGTTATCTTGTGGGGCCGGCTTCGAACTGTACTCCTTGCCTACAAAATGCTTCATGACTTGGAAACCGGGTTCTACGGGCTTACCCACCAGGCTTCTTACAGTAAATGTTCACGGGAACCCGCAAGCGAGGACTCCTCAATCCTTGCGGAAGCATATCAAATGTGGAGGCTGGAACTCAACAGCGCTCCGGGAAGGCCGGGAATGTGGGAACGCGCGGGAGCTTAAGCTGCCGGCGAGCGGACTGCGCCCGGACATAAGCATCGGTTAGCGTGAAAGGAGCAACGTCGCAACATTTATTTGCCGACAATGTGCCCGAGATCCTTTTCGTTCTCGCAGATGTTTTCCAGCAGCTCATCGTCCGGCTGGAAATTGAGGACCAGCGAAGCCCCCCAGGGTGTGGTATAGGCCTTCGGGTCATCGACGGTGAGTTGCAGGTCGATATGCCCAAAGTCGCGGCGATGGAAGCGTTCGGTAATGTGCAGCGCCTCGGAGTGGGGGTGACCACCGTCATCCAGCCAGGTCTCGTCGTTGAACCCGCTGGAGTCGACCACCAGCGTGTCGCCCTCCCACTTGCCGACCGAGTAACCCATCCAGGTGGGTTGTGGGTCCTTGGGGAGAGGACGGCCGTCCATGAAGATTTGGCGGAAGTGAGTATACGCCTCGTAGAGGACCACAACCTCTGCGGGCGTCTGAATGATCTTGATGGGCATGGGCAGGGCGTCGTAATCGGGCACGCCGTGCGGCAGGCACCGCTCTTGCGGACGGCCCTTGCCGTTGACCGCTTGGATTTTCTTGAAGTACGCCTCGGCCCATGGCTGGTAGGGCACCTGAGCAGTATCGGCGGCGAGATTCTGCAGATACTTGCCGTTCGGGGCCTGCCAGATTCCGGACAGGTCCGGCTTGCCGTCGGGAGTTTTCGGAGCTGGTGCAGTGAGATTCGGCCTCCCGTCCGCCGTTCGCGGCATCCCGGGAGTCCGGTAGTTCAGCCATTGTGCGGATGCGGGCAATAACGTTGATAGAAGGACGACGCAACTCAAAATCGATCGATGAATTGCCACTTTTTAACCTCCGGCTTCAGCGCAAGTATACATCAACCGGGGCAGACACCCGGAACAAAATTAAAGCCGCCGGCGAGCGGCTAGTTTCAATTTTCCCGCGGCCTGTAGCAGCTCCTTTTTCGCAGCTTGACGGCCATGTAAACCGAGAACGATCTCGTAATCCAGCTTGAGCCGCTCGAGATTATCCACCAAGGCAGCCGCGTACGGATTCGCAACGGAGGTGGCAGCGGCAGTCTCAGGACCAGCCGTAAATTCATCCGCTTCGATAACGATCTTCTCGGTGGGCAGATAGGCGATGAGCATCTCATCGGCGTGCCCGCCGTTCTGCAAGGAATAAAGCTCGACGAACCCGATCGGAAGTTTGAAGGATTTCAATGGAGACCGGTTCCATCTGGTTGCGAGGCATTCCCAGCGGGAAACAGTCTCGACGCGGGTCATGCTGAAAACGGTGGTCGCCAACGCTCTGATACACCTTAAATCGCGCTTCAGCCCAGGGCAGAAATGGGTGCTGATCCCCGGTGGTGGGACCAATTCTGAGTCCCATCCAGACGCCCGAGGTGATCTCGTGGCGACACGGGCTTCGATGCCGCCGGTGGCTTCACTTCTTGAGACGGTGCGCTACCCGTGCAGATGAGCAGAGCCGCCACACCAAGGAAGAACTTTCGCAGGTTGAATCCCATACGGTTTGAGTCATCGCGTCGAGCACGGCGTGGGATCCCACCCCGAGGCGTCGGCTTGTTTCTTAAAGTGGCTACTGGTAACGAAGGATTGGTTCAGGTAAGCCGGATCGTCGACAATGGTTTTCACAATCAAATAGGAATCGCCGTTGTCCTCTTTGACGAGATCGAAGTATTCCGTCACAACAGCGTTTGCACTGTAAGGAACGCCGTTCTTGCGCAAGTATCCGGCTTTCATGCCGGTGGTGACAACCTTCAATCCCGCGCCCGGAAGCACACTCCTGGCGCCTGCTTGAATATCCCACGCAGCGGTGGAGGTCCCTTGCCAGCCGCTGCCACGATTATTCGGCGCCGGGCCGAAGTGGAACAAACGGGTTTGCATTCCGTTGTCCATCTCTACCTTCAGCCTGTTGTCGTCCTGCCAGCTAATATGAACCCGCCCCGGAACGCGCATAATGGCGGCCGCTCCATAGGACTTGCATTGGTCACCGGAGGCCTCGTCCTTGGCGGGATCCCATGCGTCGGCAACCCTATGGCCTTCGGCGTTCAGCGGAAGGCTCTCGTAGTCGCCTTTCGGCGGTGTCACCATGCGGAAGCGCCAGTCCTCGGTCACCAGGGAGACCCAGTAGCCTGTAAGATCAATCGGGGCGCCTGCTTTGGCAGTGGGAGGCGTCCGCGGCGCGCCGCCCGGCGCGTCGCCTTGGGCCCAAAGACCGGCCGGGGCGAGTGAAAGGACCGCTCCGACTACCCAACTCACTTTGTAGTTGAACAACATTTTCTCCCCGCGACCTGTTTCGCCTTATTTCTTCTGGGTGAGGCTTGTGTAAACTGCTTCGACGAATGAGCCGGCCGTGCCGAAACCGGATTTTGCTCCCCATCGGGCGTCGTAGTCCTTGGTAAGGGCCGCTGCTTTCACTTGTTCGAGCGTCATTCCCTTCTTGATCGAAGCCTGAACACGATCGCGGAGGATGGTCACCATATCGCGGAAAAGCACGACGTCGAACTGGTCGCAGATGCGCCCGTGACCGGGAATGACGGCGGTTCCGCCCTCGTCCTGAAACGCGGTAACCGCCATGTCCACGAGGTTATTCAAAGCCTCGATTTCACCGTTAATGCTACCGCCGCGCGCAACGTCGATGAAGGGATAGGTAGTGGTGACGAAGATATCGCCCGTGGCAATCACATCGGACCGGCGGAAAAACACGAAGCTGTCGCCATCGGTGTGCGCCGCCGGCTGGTGAATGATTTCGATCGGCTCGCCATTGAAGTACATCTGCTTCCGTCCGGAAAGGTAGGTGAGAGTGGGCCACGATCCGAAGGGCACCGCAGCCTGCGAGCCACTAGGCGCACTCATGCGCTGCAAAACATTGTCCTGGGCAAAGACTTGCGCCCCACTGCCCGCGTCTTGGATATCGCCGGTGACGTTGGCCCCGGTTATGGTGACGCCCGCACTCCGGATAGCGTCGTTACCGCCCGTGTGATCGGCGTGGACGTGCGTGTTAATGACGTATTGAATCGACTTGTCGGAGAGCTTTCGAAGCGCCGCGAGAACCTTGTCGCTCATCGACGCGAGACCGGTATCCACGACCAAGATACCCATGTCGCCAATCTGTACGGTAATGTTGCCACCGGCGCCCGCAATCATGTAGATGGAGGTCTCGCCCCCCTGCGCGCCCCTGAACCCACCGACTTTCAGGACCCGAAGTTCGCCGGCCGCGCCCTGATTCTGAGGGGCGGCGTTCTGTTGGGCCGACGCCGGATTGAGAAGCCCAGCCAGTCCGAGGAAAGCCACCAGGGCCGGCGTACGGCTTCCCATAAAATTGCGGCTACTTTGCATCGGCGGAGCGCTCCTTCGTAATTTTTTTGCGATATTCGGGATAAATCGTTTCAGCGCCACCCAGCGCGGCTTCCACCGGAATCCGGTACATATCGGCAAATTCATGGATAAACGGATTTTGTCCCGGCAAATAGTGCGGCACCGTGCCTCGCGGGCGCTCGACCTCGACCACCGGGTCGCAAGGGTATAGCCAATTCTGCCCGTTCTGAAGCCGCAGAACCAAATCCTCGGTGCGGATCAAGGGTTCCGTGAAGGTGGCGGGATCGGTCACGATGCTGACGTGAGTCAAGTGGTCCCCATGCCGGATAAAGTGCTCAGTCACCGTGGCCTGGTCGGTTTGGCGGAGCCCGTTTCGCCTCACCCATCCGGATTTGATGTGGGTGGTCGAAACCGTCAGAATGTTCCCCTCAAACTTGCCGGTGGAAAAACCCATCCAGGTGTGCTCCGCCTCGGGGGGAGGGTGTGGACGGCCGTCCATCCAAATCATCCGCGTCTGTTGATAATTACTGAAATAATGCTTAAAGGCGATGAGCTTTTCTGTTACTGGATCACGTTCTTCCGAGATTCTAAGATTAATTGGTCCGCGGTAGATGTAGGAGACGATCTGGACTTCGCACTGATGCTCGAGTAGCGTGAATTGGGAGGCGTTATAGCTTAAAGCCAGCTCGCGCGCCCCTTCGGTAATGGGCATGCCGAGATAGTTCGCGATTTCCGGACCAGCGGTGCGATCATGGGCATCCTCGTGGGTGAATGGCCCCCAATTCCCTTGCAAGTCGACTCCCGGCTCAACCGGGTTGTAACCGCCCGGCCCTTGCGCGAAGGCAGACCACCCAGCCAGGATTGGCGCTAAAACCAGCAACATCGATATCTGGAAGCGATGGCCGTAATTCATTTCGGTTCTCCTTATTGCCCCGGCGGCGCAGCACCGCAGTTCCGCACGCACTTTTCGGGCCTGACATACTTGCCCTCTAATTTTTTCCGGTAATCGGGATACATGGTTTCCGGTCCGCCCAGGACCGCTTCGACCGGTATGTTGTAAAGCTTGGTGATATCATCCACGAACGGATTCTTTCCGGGGGAATAATGGGGAATCGCGCCGCCCTCCTTATGCCCCTCAAACCCGGGTACGCAGGGGGTGTCCACCGGCCGAATCGGCACAGTGTCCGACACAAAGTTCCTGGTGACGACAAAAGGCTCCGTGAGGTAGTAAGGATCCTCAATGACGCCCGCCACCGTCAGTAGATCGCCGTGGCGTAAAAAGGTCAAAGTCAGCGTGGCTTCATCGCTCGTGGGTGCACCATTCCGCCGCAGATACCCGACCTTCATATGAGTGGTGTAAGACGTCAGCACATCGCCTTGCCAAGAACCGGTGGTGAAACCGCTCACCCCATGAGGAGCGATCTTGGAAGGGTGGGGACGGCCGTCCATCCAAATCTTGATGGGTGCGCGGTCATTCGACGCGCTGATGTTCCAAGCGACCGTTTTTCCGTTAATCATATCGGAATCCGACCAGATTTTGATCCCTTGCGGCCCCAGCACGAGGTAACTCGCGGGATAATACATACACTCATGCTCCATCATCGAGAAGATGGAAGCCGAGTAACTCAAAGCCTTGGCCCGGCCCGCCTCGGTGAGCGGAATCCCGAGGTAGTCAACCGGATAGGGACCGGGGCCGCGATCCATCGCGTCCTCGTGAGCCCGCGCCGACCACGATCCCGATAGGTCGATCTCGGCGAACGCCGGAATCCTTACGGCGAAAACAGCGAGCAGCGCACCGACTGCAATCTTGTTGAGCTTGGTGGTGGTCATCATTGTCCTTGCGCTGTGGAAAGCATGGCCTCGGTCACCATGTCGACGAGCACGGTGTCGGCGCCCAACCCGTGGCGTCCGCCTGTTTCTTAAACTGTGAACTAGTGATAAAAGGCTGCTGCAGATACATCGGACCCGTTACCACTGTTGTCACCACCAGCAATTGGTCGCCGTTACGCTCGTGGATGATGTCGTAGTATTCGTTCAGCACGGCGTCGGCGCTATAGGGAACGCCGTTCTTGCGCAGGAAACCGGCTCGCATGTGAGTGGTTGTGATCTTGAGGTCTCCCGATTTGATCTGGCCGGGCTCCGGGGGTGGCATCCCGCGCGGTACCCGGGGCGACTCCCATTGCGCGACGGAATCGCCCTGCCAGGTGGGCTCTCCCGCAGGCGCTTTCCAGTCTCCAAAGTGAAACAGGCGGGTTTGCGTTCCAGCATCGGTGTCGACGCGCAGAGTCTGGTCGTCCTGCCAGGTGATGTGAAGACGTCCCGGAAGGCGCATGAGGGCAGCGGCGCCATAACCCTTGCACTGATTGCCAGCCGCCTCTTCCTTGGCCGGATCCCAGGAATCGGCTACTTTCTTGGCTTCTACCGTTATCGGCACGCTCAAGTAATCGCCCTTAGCGGGCGTCACCATGCGATAGCGCCAGTCTTCGGTAATGAGCGAAACCCAATATCCGGTTAAGTCGATCGGAGCAGCCGCTTTCGGAGTGGGCGCCGGCCGGCCACTTTGGCCTTGTCCATTTACGTACGCCTGAGTTCCCACTAATCCGGTTATGGCGATTACCAGGAGTCGCGTGCCTCGATTTTTTGAAACTGAATGACGCATTGTCGCTTTATTTTTTGGCAGTCAGGCTTTTGTACACGGCCTCCACGTACATATTCGTGGTCCATGGACCCGAGTCCCTGCCGAACTGCGGATTATAGGCTTTGGTCGGCGAAGCAGCCTTGATTTGCTCCAGCGTCATTCCCGCCTCGATCATCTCTTGGATTGCATCGCGGGTGATCGTAATCATGTCGCGATACTCCACAAGATCATTTTGATCGTAGATCCGACCGTGGCCAGGAACAATGTAAGTGCCGCCTTCTTTCCAAACCAGAGGTATCGACGGAACCGCGATCTCGACCATGCGGTTCAGCGCGTCAATCTCGCCCTGAATACTGCCTCCATGCGCGACGTCGACTGCGGGGAAACGCGTGGTGTCCAGAACATCTCCAGCAGCGATGACATCGGACCGGCGAAAGAATACGATGCTGTCGCCATCGCTGTGAGCGGCAGGCTGACGAAGAGTCTCAATAGCTTCGCCATTGAGGTACATATACTTTCGTTTTTCGTTGTAGCTTTCCGTTGGCCAGGCGCCGGTGGGATAAAGCGATTTTTGACCGGTGGGAGCGCTCATTCTCATCAAAACGTTCTCAGCGGCCAGAATCGAGGCGGCGCCGCCATTGGTCATGCTAATCGCCATTTCGCCGCGGGCCGGGTCGTTCAACGGGAATAGGGTTAGCCCTGCTTTAGCGAGTTTCTCGTTCCCGCCCACGTGGTCCGGATCCGCGCTGGTATTAATGATGTACCGGATGGGCTGATCCGTCAGGCTCTGGATGATTGCCAAGACTTGATCGGCTGCCGGTTCTACGCCCGCATCCACTACTACGACGCCATCGGGCCCCGTTTGAACGCTGATATTAGCGCCGGCGCCCGCGATCACGTAAAAATTCGGCCTCAGCGGAAGCACCTCAAGTCCGGTGCTGCTTTTTGGTCTCTCTTGAGCCCGAGCGACTCGCGAGAACTCACCGATGCACAGGAAGCTAATTGCGAAGACTAACCACGCCGTTCCGATTAACTTTGAGCGATGGAGAATTACTTTCATTATTGTTTTATTAGCGTCGTCTTGCATTAGATAGGCGTAAGGTGTCGCAGGCACGTTACTGCAATATATAAAAGCAAGGCGCAAAACCAGCGCGAGGCCGTAAAGCAACACTTATCCTCGGACTCGGACCGCTGGCTACTTCCTCGCCGTTACTTCTTTGTCGTCAGGGAAGAATATTCCGCTCAAAAAATTGCGAATAGACCCCATTCGGATCTTTTGCCACAAGCACAAGAGTCTTGCCGTTCACACTGGGCTTGCCGGATGTGTTCACGATCTCTCCGCCGGCGGCCTTCACACGCTCCACAAACTTACCGATGTCGTGGATATCAAACCTGACGAGGACTGAATTCGGATCCGCGACCTCAGGGTTCAGCTGCTTGCGGTCCACGCCCTTAAACTCCAAAAAATGCAGTGGCGGGGATTTTTCGGGAAGCGCTACTACGCTCTCACGGTACTGCGCGCCTTTCAGCCCGAATGCAGCCATCTGGTCCCTGTCGGCCATGAACGGAGAGTCCGTTTTGACATCCACACCAAGCACTTCGCGGTAATATTGCGCCGTCTTTTCAGTGTCATTTACCGTTATGCCGATTGTTACGCCGTTTATATAACTGGAAGGAGGCGCCCCATTTACACCGGGTCCCGGGGGCGGACCGTCAGGCTGCACAAGTTTCACAAAGAAACCGTTGAAATCCCGAAAGAGGATCGCGCGAGCCGTGCCTGCCCCATACTTTATGCTCACTGGTTTTCCGCCGGTGGTAAGTACCTTCGCGCCACCCTTGGTTAACCAGTCGGTCAGAATGTCGATGTTGTAAGTGGTGAAAATGAGCTGTTGGGCGCCCGGATCCTGTATGTGCGTGTTGAGCAGTTTGCCCTTGGCGCCGCTGAATTGTTCGATCTCCAGGCCCAGTTCCGAACCCGGGACGCGCAGGACGAAATTGCGGCTATTCCCGGTGGTTCGGTAAATATCGTCCAGGAACGGGGATTCCTTGTACCAGACCAGGCGAGCGCGAGGATCGCCCTGAAAAGATTCCAGACCGAGGAGCCGGTGATAGAACTCCTCGGCTTTATCGAGATTGTCGGTAACGGACAGCAGGTTCAGGATTACTGGGCCTCCCTGATCCGAGCGCGGCGCCGGCTGGGAACCTTGCGCAAACATCAAATAGGCGCCGGCTACCATCAACGCTGCAGTTGCCACGATACGTTTCATGATTTCCTCCGCTTGCGAAGTTTATCACTTCGCTGCTTTAGAAGATCAACTTTAAGCCCAACTGGACAGCTCGCATGCTGCCCGAGCCAACGATGGGATTGCCTGCTCCGACGTCCGGCGTAGAGCAGCCGCAGCCGAAAGTACCGGGGTTTGAAGGATCGTTTTGGCCAAGACCGCTCGGGCCGTCATACGGGTTGGCAAAATTAGGATGATTGAACGCATTGAAGAATTCAGCCCGGAACTGAGCGCTGAAGCGTTCCTTGAATGTCCAGTTCTTGTAAATGGACAGATTCATGTTCTTGAAGCCGGTGTCCGGGAAGGTGTTGCGTCCCAAGGTGGGGAGAGTTCCCGGGGCGGGCGGAATCAGGACCGAGTTACCCTTCGCATAACATCCAAACGCGTCCAGCGATGCGACCGCGAGCGGGCCCATCGCGGTGGCCTTGGCCAGACAATTCGTGTTGCTTGCGCCGGGGAAGAACGGAATAGGAACCGGGCCGCCCGACTTGAAGTCCTGGTAGTTCCCGAAGAAATCCCAGCGTTCCATGCCGGAGAACGGCGCTCCAGGAGCATGGACATCTCCGGTGCCTGTGAGGTCGTAGGAGGTGTCATTTACAACCCACGGCTGAGCGCTCTGGAGCGTCACGATGGTATTGAGCGTCCAGCCTCGCAGCAATTGCCCCGGCGTTTTTGGTCCCGGAATGTTGTAGGTGAGAGCCACTACTAAGCGGTGGCGGATGTCGAAGTCGCCGCTGGCATACTCGCCGCTGCGAGTGCCGGACGGGTTGTTCTGCGGGAGATAATTGAAACTGCTGAGCGAGCCTGAGTCGAGATCGTGCGAGTAAGTATAACCGGCCGTGATCGACAGGCCATGGGAAAGCCGGTGGGTCAAAGTCGCCTGCAGGCCGTTGTAGTTGGACCTGTCCAGGTTTCCCGTTTTGAGGATGTATCTCAGGTACGGGAATTTATCGTAGTACGGCCGTGCGGCTTGCTCCAACGCTCCGTTCGGGTTAGTCGGATCGATCGTCGACGGGCAGCCCACCGCCAGCTGGGCGGCTGTGATATTCGAGTTCAAGCACCATGCGGAACCGATGGGCGGCGCATTTGCGTCGATCAGGCCCATTAACCTGCTGCCGTGATTGCCGACGTAGGCGACCTCCAGCATGAGGTTGGCAGTAAGGGTGCGCTGGAGGCTGACGTTCCAGTTGCTGACGAAAGGCTCTTTGAGATTCTGACTGGTCCAAAAGGCATTGCACGGCGATGCCGTAGAGCAGGCGACCGTCGCACTCGGGAAAATCGTAGCAGAAGCCCCAGGGGCGAGTGGGTAGGCAAGCTGAGAGCCTGTGTAGTTGATTGTGGTTCGCGCGATCGTTCCAGATCCCGGCACTCCGTTCAGAAGTGCTCCCGTAGGTAAGGCAGTAAGGCCGCTGGTGTTGTAATTCATGTTCACAGTTTCGTACTGGATGCTGTATCCCGCCCGGACCACGGTGGTTCCTTTTCCGGTAACATCCCAGGCAACGCCCAAGCGAGGCGCGAAGTCCAAGTGATCGCCATTAAAGACGGAACCGATCCCGTGGCCTTGTTGAACCAATCCGGTGGGGGAGGTCGGATCGAAATTCGCGATGAGGCCGTTGAGCTCTTTGGGAGGCTGGACGTATTCGTAGCGCACTCCGAGGTTCAGCGTCACTCTTGGGCTGATCCGCCAGTCGTCCTGAGCGAACGCCGCGTACTGCCACCTTCTCAGGGTCCGCTGCGGGGCGCTGCCGAACGCGAGCTTGCCGACGGTAGGCATTCCAGCCAGGAAGTCTTCGAGTGCGGTGGAGCCCGAAAAGGTTTGGCCGCCGGTGAAGTCAAGTTCGCCGCGGGAGCCCCCGGTCCCCTGGCTGTCGAAGTCGGCACGGGCGAATTCTACGCCGAACTTGAAGGCATGCTTGCCGTGGAAATAAGAAACCTGGTCCGTCAACCTGTAAAAGGGATTGGGTCCCAGAACGTTGGGGTTGTTTGAAAACCCGCCCAGTTGGGTAAAGCCGGCGATTCTGATTACGGGCAATCCCCCTGATAACGGACTCGTTACGCCCGTGTTGAGGCCGTATGCCGTGGCCGGCTTGCTGAGGTCGCCATTCAAAGTGCCCTGTCTCGAGCGGTTGAAGCCGAACCGGAACTCGTTCACCCAGGCGCCGTTGGGAGTGTAGATCCAGTTGTAGTTGTTGGCCTGAGTTTGTACCGGAACGCTCGTCAGGAACGCGGAATTCACATAGGTGCGGTCTTCTCCCACACCCAGATAGTTGCTCCAGAACAGAAAGCCGCTAATGGTGTGGCGCTCGTTGATGCGGTAGTTGATCTTCCCGATCCCGTTGTAACTCGTGTTGGTGTTTGAGAACGCGGTATTCACGGCCGTGCCGGTCGAAGGGTTGGCCGGGAACAGATTCAGCAGGCTTGTGCTGACGGCACTGATCGGCACTCCCTTCGCATTCAAAGCGGCGAGAGCATCCGGGATGGAGTTCGTCACATCGCCTCCAGCGGATATCGTTTCAGGAGCGCTTATGGTGAGGGGGACCCCGAGCAGGTTTTCATAAGTCTCAAAGGCCCCAAAAAAGAACAGCTTGTCTTTGAGGATGGGACCACCCACGGTAGCGCCCCACTGCGTCAGGTGCAGCGGTGGTATCGGGTTCGGAGAGGGATTGAAGTAGTTGCGCGCATCCCAGTCGCCGTCGCGGCCAAAGGCGTAAGCCGTGCCATGCAACTGGTTGGTGCCCGACTTAATGCCGACGTTCACGGTGGCGCCGGGCTTCCACCCGATTTCCGCCTTGGGGGTTATCTGGGTGTTGAATTCCTGAATAGCATCGACGGGCAGGAGCGTCGCGGCGTCCGTGAGGGGGCTCTGCACGCCGATCACGCTGCGGCCGTTGGAGGGATCGGCGTTTAGTTGGCCGTCCACCAACCAGTTATTCGCGTCGGGCCGGACGCCGTTGGTGCTTTGCGTCCATGATCCGCCACCCGCGTACGCCACCACGCCGGGGCGTATGGTCAAAAGCTGCTGGTAATCGCGGCCATTTAAAGGCAGATCGACGATGTTGGCGTTGCTGATCGTTCCCCCCAGAACAGCGTCGGCTGTGTTTACGAGCTGGACCGCCTCAACAACGGTGATCTTTTCCACGGACTCGCCAGCCTGGAGGACTGCGTCAACGCGAATTTCCTGACCAGTCTCCACGATCACGTTTTGACGCTCAATGGTCTTGAAACCTTTGAACTCGACCCGAACAATATAAGCTCCCGGAAGCAGACTGGATGCAAAATACACCCCAGCGGAGTCGGTGGTCAAGGTCTTCGACTCACCTCTTTGCACGTCGGTGACGGTGACCGCGGCGCCCGGGATGACCGCACCGGTTTGGTCGGAAATGGATCCGGTAATACGGCCGAGCTCGGCTTGCGGGAACGCGGGCAGACAGATCAACAACAGCAGCAGGCTGACAGCGAGAAACTGGATCGCTTTTTTCGCGGTTGAATACACCGCGGAAAAACACATAAGGTTCTGCGTGGAACTCATAGGACCTCCCAAATGACGGTGCACTTGAGTGTACGCAGTGGTTCTCTCGCCGTCAAGTGAATTCGCCTGCGACTCGGGGCAAACCAAGGGAAAAGAGTTGAATATCAGATAGCTGGCTAACAAAAAACAGTAACCTAAAGCAATTGCGTCCCGGACAAATAACGACACATACTAAGAAACCTGTTTTGCAAACAATTAATTCTAAAGCGTGAGCATAGATTTCCCACGTAAACGTTCACAGGAACCCAGGCCAATCCCACTCGCAGGATACGGAATTGCGACTGGCGAATTGCGCCGACCACTCTAGTAGGAACAGGAAGATCAGATGCCGGACGGGTCCGGCCTTCGGTCCGGGGTTTTGAGCGCCGTGTGGGTGTAGGGGGCTTACACAGTAAAGGCGCCCCCACCATGGCGTGGAGCCAGGGGAAACGCAGCGTATATCGCAGCTTGATTTTGGCTGCAACGGCCTGGGACCCGCCAGTGCATACGGATGCTTTGGCCGGCTGGGTATCAGGGACCGGGGGTGCGCTCCAGGAGCTGCAGGTGGGCGCCGTTCGGGTCGGTAACGATCAGGAATCGATTTCTCCCGAAGACCGTAATTCCACCGGATATGTCCATGATCTGTCCGCCCGCGCCCGCGACTTTCGTCATAACGATATCCAGGTCATGCAGCAGGATCCTGATGAGGACTGAGTCCGGGTCGGCCACACCGGGGTGTAGCGGCTTGCGTTCCACGCCCTTGAATTCGAAAAGATGCAGTGGCGGAGTCTTCTCGGGAAACACCACGGCGCTCTCGCGAAACTGCGCACCTTTCAGGCCGAATGCGTCCATCTGCTTGGCGTCGCCGGTGAACGGAGATTCCGCTTTTACATCCATGCCGAGCAAGTCATGATAAAAGCGCGCCGTTTTTTCGGTATCATCCACCGTCACGCCGATGGTCACGCCGGTTATGAAGCTGTTGGGCGGCGCTCCATTCGGAGCAGGCGGCGGGGGCGGGCCATCGCGCTCGACAAGTTTCACGAAGAAGCCGTCGAAATCCTTGAACAGGATTGCGCGAGCTGTGCCGGCCTGGTCCGACACGTGCACCGGTTTTCCACCGGCAGTGACGACCTTCGCGCCGCCCTTGGTCAGCCAGTCGGAGAGCAGGTCGATGTTGTTTACGGTGAAGATCAGCTGAACCGCGCCTGGATCCTGCACGCGCGTATCGAGCCGCTTGCCCCTGGCTCCACTGAACTGCGTAATTTCGATCGTCAGGTCCGAACCCGGGACGCGCAGGAAGAAGTTGCGATTGTTTCCTGTGACTCCGTACATGTCGTCAATGAAAGGTTTCTGGGGATACCAGAACAGGCGTGCCCGCGGATCGCCGATATCGGATTCGAGTCCAAGCAGCCGGTGGTAGAACAGCTCGGCCTGATCGAGATTGCCGCTCACCGGCAAGATGTTCAGGATGGTGGGAGCATTGGACTGCGGGGCCGGCTGGGCGGCTTGTCCAAACATTAAATAGCTACCGGCAACAATCAGCGCCGTTGCTCGAGCGATAGGTTTCATGGCTTCTCCAGTCTAAGAGAAATGGTCGAATAAGCGCCGGGATTTTCCAGACCCGCGCGCCATTCTATCGCGGGTACGTCACAAGAAAAAACCCAAGAAAACTCGCGCCGACCCGCAATGTTTGTGATACTCTGTACCCCGAAAAGACGGAAAGGAGTGGGTCAAGGTTATGGATGAGGATCTATCGAGGCGAAGTTTTCTCGCGCTCAGCGGAGCAGCGTTGGCCGGCGCTAGCGTGGCGTCAGCCTTTCAGTCGCCTAAGAAGTCGTACCTCTACGCCAGTTCGTGGACGAAGGGGCCTTTCGGGGTAGGCGGAGGCGGAGGCATTAGCGTATTCACCGTCGATATGAAAGACGGCTCGCTCACCCCGGTTAGCAGAACCGGGCCGGAATTCGACGATCTGAACGGCGGGTGCATCTCGATTTCACCGAACGGGCGTTTTCTGTATTGCACCAACGAGACAAAGAACCTGGGTGGCAAGCTTGGCGCCGGCGGCGGAGTGCTTACGTTCGCCATCAACCAGCAGGACGGCACCCTCACGCACCTGAGTACGCAACCGTCGATGGGTGTCAATGCGACATGGGTTAGCACGAACCCGGACGGAACTCGCGTGGTGGTGGCCAATCACGGCGACGCACCCCCAGCCATCCGGGTGGTCAAGAAGAATGGTGTTCCGGAGATTAAGAACGTCTTCGACGACGGGACGGTGGCGCTGTTTGTGGTGAAGCCGGACGGCACCCTGGAACCTGCTTGCGACGTTGCCGTTTTCGACAGGACGTACGCGGGTGCAAAGGGAAGCCCGCACGCCCACTCGGCAAACTTCGATCCCAGCGGCCGCTTTGTGCTGGCCTGCGACGCGGGGGCTGGGGACCTGATTTGCGTCTATCGAGTGAATCCGGGGGGGCGCACTCTCGCGGATGCCAAGGTTTACAAGGCGCGGCCGGACACATCCCCCAGACATCATGCGTTTCACCGGCGCGCGCCTTACGTCTTCGTCATTCACGAAAGAGAGTCGAGCCTGGCGTCCTACCATTTCGATTCGAAGACCGGCGACATCAGCCTGATTCAGACCGTTCCCACAGTGCCGGAGGGTTTCACCGCCCGAAACGCGCCCGCCGACATCCGAATTCATCCGAACGGGAAATTCGTCTACGGAGGCAATCGCGGTCACGATAGCATCGCTATTTTCCGGATTGAGGAAGCGACGGGAAAGATGACTCCGGTGGATATTGTGCCGGCCGGGGGCACGAATTGCCGGGAATTCAATTTCGAACCGTCGGGAAAATACATGTTCGTAGCGAATATGGGATCCGACAATATCGTCACGTTCGCAGTGGATCCCGACACCGGGAAAATGACGCCGACCGGCGCCAAAATCGAAGCTCCGAAACCGGCGTCGGTGCAGTTCGTCGCGCTCTAGGCGGATCTTCCACTCGATTGATGAGCCGCAAGGCTAGCGGGAGTAACATGGCAGGCGGCGCCGGCGTCAATGCTGGTTACACGTGCGTACAAATCGAAAACCGTGCGTTGACAACCGCAAGTTCGGCGAATAGAATCGAGTTCCTGGACCGAGCGGCGGCTGGCTCTGACCTGCTGGATCGCAAATTTAAGAATTGGAGACGAAGGACATGTCAAAAATGAAGTGCAGCGCTGTTCTGCCTTACTTGACCCTGTCGGCGGCGCTCGCCTGTTCGCTCATGGGCCAAACACCCGGAGCAGCTCCGTCCAAGCCGGATTCCGAGCAAGTCAAGGCGGATATCGCAAAGGCGAAAAAAGACGGCGGCACAATGTGGGCCAACGCGGAGCATTTTTTCTGTGAGGCTCCGCATGCCAATAGCCTGGACGATCCGAAGATCGAACCAACCAAGATCTTCGACAATGTTTACGCCATTGGCAGAGCCGGAACGACGGTCTACGCCATCACAACCTCAGCGGGAATCCTGATGATCGATTCAGGCTACCCGAACGAGGCTGAAATGGTCGTCGACCAAATGAAAAAGGTCAACCTGGATCCTGCCCAAGTGAAGATCATCGTTCTGGGGCATGGCCATGGGGATCATTTCGGAGGCTCGCCTTATTTCCAGGACCATTTCGGCACGCACGTCTATCTGACACAAGCCGATTGGGATTTCATGGAGCATCCTCCAGCCCCTCCCAAAGGGCCCCCGCCAACGTTGCCAAAGCATGACATGGTGATGACGGAAGGACAACCGGTTGTTCTCGGAGACGAGAAGATCACGCCCTACTACATTCCCGGTCACACGCCCGGTTCAGCGGGATTTATATTCCAGGTGAAAGACAACGGGAAGACTCACACGGCTGCGCTCTACGGAGGCACGATCCTAACTCCTGGACCGATTTCGGACCAAGGATTGGCCACCTATCTGAAGTCGATCGCTCACTTCAAAGAAGAGACGAAAAAGGCGAAAGTGGACGTCGAACTGCAGAATCACACGCTGTTCGACAACTTTCAGGAGAAGCTGGCGGCGCTGAAGGATCGAAAAAAGGGAGATGCGAATCCATTCGTGATCGGCCAGGCAAATTACCAGAAGATGCTGGATGTGATGAGCGATTGCACGCAGGCCAACATCGACCGGCGCAAGGAATAGGCGTCCAGCCGCTCAGGGCGGACCAACTCAACTCCCAACTTCGGTCGCGGGTGTGCGCGCGGTTCACTACTGTTCCATCGAAACCACTTATTCTAAGAAAGATGAGAATGAACGCTGCAAGTACGACACGGCTCTCGGTTTTACTGGTCTTGTTGAGCGCGGCAGGGCGAGGGCAGGATGCGGTCGATCTATTCCAGAGCAAATGCGCGGTTTGCCACAGCCCCGGCAGCGCGGCTGGAGCGCCACTGCCCGACACCCTCCGGCAGATGACCTCGAAGAAGATTCTGGAGGCGCTCGAGACAGGAAAGATGCGGACTATCGGCGCTTCCCTCAGCGCGTCTCAACGGGAAGCCTTAGCGAAGTCTCTCGGGCTCGCCGAGGATTCGGTCACCGTCCCTCAAGCCGCGGGGTGTTCTTCCTCAGCCACTCCGGAAAGCGCCGCCGGCCGCTGGAATGGATGGAGCGCGGATGCGGCTAACACGCGTTTTCAAGACGCCAAGAACGCCGGCCTCGACCGGGAACACGTTCCAAAGCTCCAGTTGAAATGGGCGTTCGGTTTTCCTGGAGGTACCACAGCCTATGGACAACCCACGGTGAGCGGCGGCAGACTCTTCGTCGGAAGCGCCGAGGGCGCAGTTTATTCTTTGAATGCCCGGACGGGTTGTGTGTACTGGAGATTCGCGACGACTGAAGGCGTCCGTACCGCCATTACGTTATCGGCAGACGGCCAGCGGGCGTATTTCGGTGACCTGCACGCCAATGTCTACGCAGTGGCAGCCAGCTCGGGATCGTTGATTTGGAAGATCCACGTGGATGAGCACCCATTCGCGGTTGTCACCGGTACGCCCAAGCTGGAGGGAGGAAAACTTTATGTGCCGGTCTCCGGTGGCGATGAGCCGGTCTCGGCGAGCAGCCCCACGTTTGAATGCTGCACTTTTCGAGGAAGTCTGGTGGCGCTCGACGCGGCTAACGGAAAGCAACTGTGGAAGAGCTATACCATACCAGACTCCGCAGCCGTTACGGGGGAGAATTCAGCGGGAACCAAGACGTGGGGGCCTTCCGGAGTTTCTCTTTGGTCGTCCCCAACCATCGACCTTCGAGCGAAGGCGATCTACGCCGGTACCGGGATCAACTTCACGCATCCCGCGACATCCGGCAGCGACGCCATTACCGCTTTCGACATGGAAACCGGCCGCATTCTCTGGTCCCAGCAAGCTACACCCGGCGATGTCTTCAACTTCGGGTGCAACGGCGACAACAAGGCGAACTGCCCGAAGGATCACGGAAACGATGCGGACTTCGGCAACTCGCCGATGTTGCGAACGCTGGCCGGCGGCAAACGTATTCTCGTCCTCGGCCAGAAGTCGGGTATGGTTTATGGACTTGATCCGGATGCCAAGGGTAAGGTGGTGTGGCAAACCAGAATCTCGCAGGGAGGACCGCAGGGCGGGGTCCTCTGGGGTGGCGCGAGCGACAACGACGCCGCTTACTTCGGAATCTCCGACTGGAGGCCGGGAAAACCGGAAGCCGGTGGGGGAGTGATCGCGCTGCGGCTTGCCGATGGAAAAACGATTTGGTCGGCGCCGGCCGCGAAGCCCGCGTGCGTCGCAACACCGGGATGCAGTGCCGCGCAACCAGCACCAGTGACCATGATTCCGGGTGTTTTGTTTCTGGGCTCCATGGATGGACACTTGCGGGCCTACGATAGCCGCGATGGAAAGATCATTTGGGACTTCGACACGCTCCGGGATTTTCAGACCGTGAATGGAGTCAAGGCGCATGGCGGATCGATCAACGGCGCGGGCGTAGTGGTGGTCGACGGCATGCTTTATACCAACTCGGGATATGCGCGACTTCCCGTCATGCCGGGTAACGTGCTCCTGGCGTTCTCCGTTGACGGGAAATAGGCGCCGAACCATCAATATGGGACGGTTCGCAGTTCTGCTTTGTTTGGGGCCTGTGACTTTCGCGCAGGCGGCGGCACCGGATTGCGACCGCAGCTGTTTAAAGACTGCCCTAGACCAATACTTGAACGCGGTAGTGCGGCACGATCCTTCAGCGGCGCGCTTGTGGCTCGGGTTTCGGCAGACCGAGAACGCGGTGACGGTGCGGCCGGGCACGGGAACCTGGCAATCGGTAACGGCATTGGGCAAATTGCAGCGACGGTATCTGGACTCGGTGAGCGGGCAAGCAGGCTACTTCGGCCTGGTGGAGGAGAAGGACGGTCCGGCGATTGTCACGCTGCGCCTGCGGGTTGTGCAGCGCGAAGTGGCCGAGGCGGAATGGCTGATTGCGCGCAAGGGCGATCCGGGGACGAATGGCCCGCCAGTTCCCGGACAACCGGCAGGAAACTTCTTCGATCCCGAGAATCTCGTCGCCAATCCACCACCGGACAAAATCTTGCCGGCAGCAGACCGGCTGCCGCGCGAAGCACTGACCGCGATCGCCAACAGTTACTTCGACGGTCTTTCAACGCACGACGGCACGCTGGTGATGTCCCACGCCGGCTGTGCCCGCATCGAGAACGGATTCACCGTAACCGGACGGCCGATCGAGAATAACCCGGGCGCAAAGGCGGATTGTGCGTCGAACCTGGCGATGTTCAACATTCAGTACGTGGCCGCGCGGCGCTTCCCCTTAGTGGATGAAGAAGCCGGAGTGGTGCTAGGCATGGGTGTGTTCATTCGCAGACCGGGAACCCCGCAGCGCAGGAACGCGCTCAGCGAATGGTTCGCGATCGACCACAATCGAATCCGCAGCATCCACGCCGTGATGTTTTACCCGCCTTCGGAGACCCCGGTGCCCAATTGGCCGCCGTACAACGGTAACTGGCCGCTGCCTGGGTTCACACAGTAACCAAAGCGTGGCGCCTGGGCGTCCGGTTAGTGAGTCATGGCGTACACGATATAGTTCACGCCGATGCGAATGCCGAGCGCGGAGTACTTCTCGGGATACTTGGGATTGTCGGCGTGCTCCCAGGAATCGCCCAGATCCATGTCGTGGCAGATGGCCACCATGATGCGCCCCTTGTCATCGTAGATGGCGCGCCAATGCGGAACGAAGCCGTCCTTTTCAGGGATGCGGTGCGTATAGAGGACCTGCTCGCCGGGCACCTGGTACCGATCGTCGAGATCGAAAATGGTATGAAAGATGGCGCTGCTGTCCGCAATGTCCACAATGGGCCGGTCCGGAAATACGCGGCTCATTCCGGAGATGAAGATATTCCACTCGTCGCTGCCGTGGAAATCGTCGCACATAAAGAAGCCGCCCCGCAAAAGGAAATCGCGCAGCTTGGCGGCTTGTGCATCCGTGAGATCCCAATGGCCTACCTCAACTCCGTACAGCCAGGGCCAATTGTAGACTTCGTCGCCATCGCGTAAATCCACCGGCTCTTCCACCGACCGCGTCTGGATTCGCGTGAGCCGCCGCACGGCTTCGGAAAGATGCCGGTCCGAACGCGGATAGTCGATAGTCCAATCCGTTCGGCCGTCCCACCAGTTGGCATGATAGGGGCGAGGATACTCGCCGTAATAGAATCGGTGCTGAGAGGGATACATCATGCGCGCAAAGGTCCATTCGCCGGGAACCTGCCAGTCGGTGGGGAGCGGGAAGTCCTCATACTCGTAGCCGGGATATTGGCGGAAGGGGCGCTGGGCGAACGCCGCGCAGATCAGAATGGACGTGGCCAGGGCACAGGCCAGCGGGAAACGCAAACGGGCGAAGTTGCACATCGATGCGGTTAATTCCAGGATGCCACACTCGGTTGGGGCCGGAAGACCCCTGGGCGCATCTTCCGGGTCCGCACCGAAGGTGACGGAACATCCGAGAAAAATATACCGGCCGGACTTAAACTAAGGAGCGAAGCCAATGATGAGAGCGCATTATGTCAGCGAACTGGAAGCTGTTCGCCGGAACCTCGTTCAAATGGGGGAGACCACGAGCAACCTTCTGAACGAAGCCATTCAAAGTGTTGCCGACCCCAGTTCGAACCTCTCGGCGCGCGCCAGCGAACTGGAAGCTCAAACCGACCACCAGCATCGGATGATTCACGACCAATGTCTGAGTCTTATCACACTGCAGGCGCCGGTTGCGAGCGACGCCCGACTTGTGACTGGGGTCCTGGACGCGATCGTCGATTTGGAACTGATCGGCGACTACGCTTACGAGATTGTGACGCTGAGCACTTCGATGCCCCGCCGGCCGCCATCGCAAATCTCAAACCAGGTATCGGAGGCGGGCGCAAAAATCCGGGCAATTCTGATCGCGGCGATTGAATGTTGGCGCAACGGAGATCGCGGTCAGGCGGTTTCCCTGCGGCCTCAGGAAGCCAGTATCCGCGGCGAATGCCGCATGTTATACACGAAGTTGTCGCAACTTGTTTCGGGACCCGGCGAGAGTGCCGTCTATGTCGATCTGATGCTGATTTGCAGGCATCTGGAACGCATACTGCGTCACGCCATATGCGTGGCCGATCAGGCGGCTGATGCAGCCCCTTGGGCCGGCGCGGACTAAACCGTGATCCGTCCGTAAATTGTGCACGTACCGTGTGGCGCACGCACTTTTGCGTGCCTCGTTCACACTCTGTGAACGCTCCCTGCATCCCGATGGGTGCCGAAACGAGTTTGCTCCCGGGGATAAGATTCTGCGCGTCCTCGGTGTATACTCAATCCAATCAGAGAGCCAGAATGGGACTCTGTTTCGGCAACATTACGGAGTTCGCGTAATGAAACGATTGTCCCTCCACTGCGTCAAAACCGCAGCCCGGCCGATTTTGCAAGCCCGCGGACTCCAGGAGGAGTGTCCATGAAAAAACCAACGACACGAACAACAACCTGGATCTTCTTCGCCCTGTTCTCCGGCGCGGAAGCATTCGCTCAGGTTGTACCGGACCAGTCAACGGACCAAGCTCCGTTTTCGTTCTCCCTGCCCGGTCAGCCGCTTGCGCAAGGCGTGGGAGAGATCGGTTCATTGTCCAAAGTTGTAAGTTTCGAAGGGCTCCTGGCCCGTTCCGATGGACAAACGCTATCCATTGAACTGGCCGATCAACGCGTGATGCGATTCAGGTTGGACTCCCGGACACGCTACCTGCCCGATGGTTCATCGGGGCGACTGGCCGCGTTCCGAATCGCGGATGTTGTGGAGGTGAAAGCGGACGCGGCAGAGCGGGGATACTTTCTGGCGCGATCGGTGCGCTTTATCCGCAGGCCTTCGGGGGAAGAAGAGGCGGAAATTCTGCAGTCCCCCGAAGTGAATTACCGCCAGGAAGAAAATGTGATCGACAGCGTCTCCATCGACCCTGCGCGAGACACCCGGAGGCTGAGCTTGGTGGCAAAGCCCAACGCGATTTCCGCTGGTCCGGAACTCGCCACCGCCGCCTCCAAAAGCGCGATCTCCTCCGGCTTGGCGGATAGTCTGATAGCGTCGATCCGAACGAAGGTGAACGAGGGCTTCGGGCGTCTGCCGAACTTCCGTGCAAAATTGGTCACCAGTATGTTTCACAGCACTACGAAGAAGGTGAAGTGGGTTCCGAACGGCGTGATCGAAGCCGAGGTGGCCTATGAAGGCGATCACGAACAGTACAGCGATATTCAAGTGAACGGCAAGCGGCCCGCAAACGCTCCCGCGCTGGGCGACTCCGAGTACATGCGTTCGTTCAACAATGCCTGGAGTTCGGGGGATTTTGAAACAATTTCACATTGCGTATTTTCGGGCTTGGAGGACTCCGACTTCCACAAAACCGGTACGGACCGCGATGCGGAGGGCGAATTGGCGGTCTATCAGTTTTCGGGTGGGCGAGCATCCACTTGCATCGCGGTGCGGTCGGAGTCGCAAATCGCATATCCGTCCTACAAAGGCTCGTTGAAGGTGCGGACGCAATCCCAGGACGTGGTGCATGTCGAACTCGAAGCAACCGATATGCCCAAGGGTTTCCCGCTGGATCGCGCCGAGCGCTCGGTCGACTTCGGCGTGGTCCGCATCGGAGCGGAGCAGTACCTTCTTCCGACCACCGGATACTGGTTTGGATGCTATCGGAATAGTTATTATTGCTTCCTGAACCGCGTGGACTTCCGCGACTACCGGCATTTCAAATCGGACTCGATCGTTCGGTTTGACGCTGGGAATTAGCATAAAGATTATATGAGGACTATTAGGGGCGCATGTGCCCGAATTATGTCCGAAAATTGCTAGCCAAGGGCCGCTGGCTGCCCTAGGATGGACATATGGACGTCCTGGCCGCGGGGAATTACGGGCAAATTAACGACCCGGAGCCGGACATTTGTTGGCAGGCCGTTTACAGCCGGGACGCGCGCTTCGACGGACGGTTTTTCGCGGGTGCGGTGACAACGCGAGTTTACTGCCGCTCCATTTGTCCGGTGCCGTTCGCGCGGCCAAACAACATCACGTGGTTCGCTTCGGCAGCCGCGGCCGAGCGCGCGGGATTTCGGCCTTGCCAGCGATGCCGTTCCGCGGCGTCCCCCGGGACTCCAGCCTGGCTGGGCACATCGGCGGTGGTGTCGCGCGCCCTGCGTTTGATCGCTGAAGGCGCCCTGGACAACGGCAATATTGACGCGCTGGCGGACCGGGTGGGCCTGGGGGCGCGGCATCTGCGGCGGTTGTTCGTCGAATACCTTGGCGCCTCTCCAGTCCGGATTGCGATTACGCGCCGGGTGCACTTCGCTCGGAATCTGATCGAAGAGACTAATCTGCCAATTACCGAGCTGGCTGCGTATGCGGGATTCCGAAGCATTCGGCAGTTCAATCATGCGATGCGCACCACCAGCGGCGAGTCGCCTACCCAACTGCGTAGACTTCGGGGCGGCTCTCCAGTTCCCACGCCCAGGCCTGGACTTCTGATCCGGTTGCCCTATCGTCCACCTTTCCATTGGCCAGGGCTGCTGGTTTTTCTCGCATCGCACGCGGTGGCTGGAGTTGAATTGGTCCGAACCGGCGTTTATCAAAGGACCGTCGAAATTGGCGGCGTGGCGGGCGTCATTGAAGTCCGGCAAGATGCGGCGGAACGTCAACTCCTGGTGAATATAGAATTACCGAGCTACGAGTCACTCATGGACGTGGTGGAGCGGGTCAGGCGAATGTTCGACCTTGCCGCCGACCCTTTTCAGATTGCCGATCATCTCTCGCGCGATTGGACACTAAAACCATTGTTAGCGATCAACCCGGGAATTAGGGTTCCTGGAATCTGGGACGGTTTTGAAGCGGCGGTCCGAGCGATATGCGGCGAGAGCCTGGCGGACAAAGCTCCGAGAGCATCGCTGACAAGATTGGCGCAGACGTTTGGGAGGCCGGTCAAGACATCCACTCCGGAGTTGACCCACGGTTTTCCCAGGCCCCAGGAATTAGCCGAAGCGGACCTCGCGGCAGCGGGCATTCCCGTTGAACAGGCTGTCACGATTCGAGCCTTGGCGGGAGCCGTATTGAAACAGGACTTAACGTTCCAGGCGTCCATGAAACTGGAAGACGCGATCGCGCGCTTGCGGGTGGTGCGCGGGATCAGCCAACCCATGGCGGATTACATCGCGATGCGGGCGTTTAGCGAACCGGACGCCTTCCCGGTTCCCACCGGTAACGTCCCGGCCGAGTCCGAGGCCTGGCGTCCTTGGCGGGCCTATGCAGCGATGTATTTGTGGGGGGCCGATCTGCCTGGTCAAAGTGAATCAGGCCGCCGATAGATGCCGATGGGCATGTTGAACAGAGACATGTTTTGCACCTTGTGAATGAGTGGAGGCCGCCGGTGTTGAAGTTATTAGAAAGGTACCTGTGCAGCGACAGTTGGCGACGGCGCCGCATTCAGCAAGCGCTGGAGTTGGAAAGGCGCGGCGAGGCCAGAAAAGATGGGCTGAAGTTGGTTGCCGTGCAGCACCGGCTGGAGATTCAGTGGGAGGCGCGCGGTATCCATCCCTGGGATCGGCACCTTCCGCGGGATGAAAGACAGCGGCGGTTCGTTGAGCAATCGCTGGCGGACACGGAAGCGGCGATCGCCAGACTGTTTGAGGCCTCGCCCGAACTCGGCGTGATTGACTTTCGCGTTACCGAGCCGCGGTCCGGCGCCACGATGCTTTCGGGCGAGATCGCCCGCACCGATTTCGAGAATGCCCGGACTTCGCCTTCCGTGCGCATGCGGCTCATCGATATGGGCGTGAATTTCGAGTCGCTCGAAATCGACTATAGCTACCAGCTTCGGGTGTAGCCAATGCTGGCTGTTGTGTACCAGGGGAACGACACGATCTTGTTATACATTTCTTGAATCCAGATGGAGTGGTGATCGTTGAAATGGATGATCGCACCCAGGGCTTCGCCGTCATAGAGCCGGTTTTGCACGTCGGCATTTCCGGTCATGCTGGTAGTGCCGCCCTGAATCCAGGTGTAGCCCGTCACTCGTTTCGTGCCTGGGATTCCGAAGTTTTTCATCAACCCAAGCGCCTCGGTGTGCGAACCGAAGTCGGTGTGGAGAAACCCGCGAGAGCCGGCGTTTTCGTAGGTGTAGGCGAATGTGATTTCATCCCCGATGGGGTCTTTCTTCAGAAATCCGAAGGTGTGCCCGAGGCCGATATTGTAATTTGCCTTGGGTAACAGACCAGGCCGCACCAGGTCGGAGCCGAACATGATGAATAGATCGTTTGAGGTGCCGGACTCCGAGCTCGCCGGCGGATTCGATTCAGCGGTTGGCGCGGTCTGGGCCATCGCAATGCCTAAGACGAAAATCGCGAGAGATGTAAAACGGATGGATGCTTTCACGTCATCCAACATAGCCCGGCCTGCCTGGTTTGGCTGGCAAAAACCGGACATGATCGGCCGGCTACTTCAGGAGCTCGGCCACACCGAACGCAAAGTGGACTGCGAAGGCCAAGAAACCTGCTCCCACCAGGCGCACGAATAGCTTCTTGCCCCAGTCCCCGTTGTGCACTTCCGGAAAAACGCCGACGTTGTGGTGGAGAAAATTGCCGAAGCGGCCGGGGGCCAGTAGCAAGAACATGCCCACGCCGGTCCAACCCAAGAACATCACGATATAAATCAATAATGGCCCGAGAAGCCGGGTCACGGATGCGCTTCCGGCGGCATCTCTTTAATCGTGATTCCGCCGAATCCGACGTGCAGATGGATCGGGTGGGCGGCAGTGTCATTGGCTTCGGTGAGCTTCTCGCCGACGAAGTACTTCACGTGAGCTTTGCCAGCGAAATCGGAAATCACCGTCCCCATTTTGCTCCGGGCGTCAATGGAGTACGGTCCAGGACCCGGCAGCATGAGAACAATGTCGCCGTCCCGGTTTTTGGCATCGATTCCACCCGTAACATTGTCGATTAATATGTTGCCGCCGCCGTGGCGTTCGATCACCAGGTGCGAGTCGCGCGGAACTCTAAGCTCGTACCGAACCGTCACGTCGCCCTTGCCGCCGAAGGGATGCCGGAAAAAGCTGTGCGAGGGAATCGCGGTAGAGATCACCAGCTCGTTAGCGGACGGATGTTCGGTCGTGAAGTGGACGCCTTCCAGGCGTTCGGAAACATTCTTGGGCGTATCGTAATTCAGCATCTCCTTGATGAGAGTCATCTCCACGGCAGGCTGATCCCAGCCTTCGATGTAGAGGTCGCCAAAGGAATCGTTCAGACGAATGGTGCCACCGGGAGCGAAATCCACGCGCTCAGTCTGAGCCGCTTGCGCGGGCCTCCGTATCGATACTTCGGCGACTAAGCGCGTCGTCACGCCGAGCATCGACAATCCAAGACCGAGCGCCGTCAATGTTGGAGTCATTTATTGGTCACCTCGCAATTGCTCGCGGGCATCTTTTACCATGCCGATAAATCTGCGCGCGAGTTCGTGAATATGGTCTTCGTTCCGGCGATGGACTGCTTCGGGCGGCATCAACTCCCCGCCAATGCCCAGCGCCGTGGCTCCGGCCAGAATGAAATTGAACGCGCTCAGTTGATTGACACCGCCTGAGGCAATCAACGGAACTTGCGGCAAGGGCACCTTCAGAGAGCGAAGATAAACCGGCCCGCCCACTTGCGCGCAGGGGAAGATTTTGACGAAGTCGGCTCCGGCTTCCCAGGCCGCGATCACCTCGGTTGGTGTCAAGGCGCCGGGGAACACTAATACATCGTTCTTCACGGCGAATTCGACAACCTTTGTAACGAGCCCTGGGCTAGTCAGGAACTTCGCGCCAGCATCCAGGCAGCGTTGGGCTGTCTCGGTATTCAGAACAGTACCTCCGCCAACCACCATGTCGGGAAGCGTCTTGGCGAGGTGAGAGATCACGTCGAGGGCTTTGGGCACCGTCATTGTAATTTCCGCGATCGGGATGCCGGAGCGATAGACCGCCTCCGCGGCGAAACGCGCGTCGTCAGGCGCGGAAACGCGAACGCCGGGGATAATGCCGATATCCTGGATGCGCGCGCGCACTTCTAATTTTTTCATGTACGGGATTCTCCGTTTCGAATCTACTGCCGCCGTTAGGGCAAACTCCTGGACCCGACGGCCTGGCGCAATTGCTCGAGCGAGGTCATATAAGCCGCCACGGCTTGGCGATAGGCCAACTGCGTAGCCCGATAGTTGCGTTCGGCGTTTAAAAAATCGAGCAGAGCGATGGCTCCCCGCCGGTACGCGTACTCGCTGATATCGCGGCTGCGCTTGGAGTCGTCGAGCGGGCCGTTTCTATAAATCTGGACCACCTTATCGTTCGATTGGACTCCCAAGTACGCGTCGCGCACATCGGTGAGCACCTGGCCGTTGGTCAACTTCTGGTTCTCCCGAGCTTGAGCGATGGAATAGCGGGTTTGCGCGATATTGCCTTGGTTGCGATCGAAGATGGGGAGCGGCATGCTAAACGAAAACGTGACAGCGGCGATGCCGTTTACGTGGGAATAGTTTCCCTGAACGGTGAAATCCTGCTTGCCATTGGCTTTGGCTAGAGTGTACTGGCTATTGGCCGCGGTAATTCCTAGTTGCGAGGCCTTCAAGTCCGGCCGATTCTCCAAGGCTTTCTTTTGCAGGTCATCGAACTGCACGGCGACCGGACGGTATTCCAGTTCGTCCGCGATGTCGTATTCAGCAGGCACCGATTCATAGCCCAACTGCTGCCGGAGGTCGGAAAGCGCCTGAGTCTTCGACAGCTCAGCCTGCTCGACGTCGGTCTGAAATTGCACCAACTGGATCTTGATCTGGAGGTAATCATTCTCCGAAATGGCGCCGATGTCGAATTGCCGCTTGCTGATGTTTACCGTATCTTGAAAGCTCTTCAGGTCCAGGCGAGCTAACTCGAGCGTCGATTCCGCCAGTTGGACGTTGATAAAGAGCTGAGCCACCTGAAACCCGAGGGTTCGTTCGTTGTCGGAGACGGTGGCGCGCGTCACGGCTGTTGTATCCTGGGCTGCTTCCAAGCGGTGCTGGCGCTTCTGGCCGCGCTCGAATAAGTAGCTGAGCCCGAGATCTCCCTCCGTCGATCCTTGCAAGTAAGTGGCAAGTCCGCCGTTTGGGTTGGAGAAGAGAGGCAGGTATTCCCAATCGGTAAAAAACGTGGGGTTCGGCCGCACGTTGGCCTGAACTTCCAGCGCCTGGTTCTGCAGAAT
>Ga0209415_10001008_pt1 | contig 53423 bp, 51 predicted proteins | sample PeaSoiSIISIP2007_FD_187696 | JGI IMG/M metagenome (GOLD analysis project Ga0209415, IMG submission 187696) | Peat soil microbial communities from Weissenstadt, Germany - SII-SIP-2007 (SPAdes) (version 2) | ecosystem: Environmental > Terrestrial > Soil > Wetlands > Peat | place: Germany... | reverse complement strand
ACTCAAGAAAGGAGACCCTGTCTGCGGATCGCTTCGCTCCCGCCTTCAGGCTCATTCTTCAATGAGAAAATGCTGCTTCCAGCCAAAACGGGACTCGCCGTAAACTAGACAAATGCCGCGTCTCGGGGGAATCGAAGCTGGCGGATCGAAGTTCCTGTGCGGCGTCGGAAGCACTCCGGAAGACGCCGAGATCGCCGAATTTACCACCACCACGCCCGAGGAGACCATGCAACGTGTGGTCGATTTCTTCAGGGCGCGCGCACCGGTCGCGGCCATCGGTATCGCCTCGTTCGGGCCCATTGATCCGAATCCGGAATCGCCCACCTTCGGTTACATCACTTCGACGCCGAAGCTCGGCTGGCGGAACTTCGACTTTGTCGGGGCAGTCGGGGGTGCGCTCGGGATTCCGGTCGCGTTCGATACCGACGTGAATGCAGCGGCCTTGGCCGAGTCCCGTTGGGGCGCTGCGCGCGGCTTACGCACTTTCCTCTACGTCACCGTTGGCACTGGCCTGGGCGGAGGCGCGCTCGTCGATGGCCGCCTGCTGCACGGCCGGTTGCATCCCGAGATGGGCCATATTCGCGTCCCTCACGATCGTGCGCGCGATCCGTTTCCGGGCAATTGCCCCTATCATGGCGATTGTCTGGAGGGACTGGCGGCGGGCCCAGCCATCGAGGCGCGGTGGGGCCAGCCAGGGCACCTGCTCCCCGACGGCCATCCTGCCTGGGATTTGCAGGCCGAGTACCTGGCGATCGGCGTCGTGAGCTGGACCTGTACGCTATCGCCCGAGCGTATCGTGCTGGGTGGCGGTATCATGCAGCGCAAGGAGCTTTTTCCCAAGGTTCGTCTGCGGGTAGCTGAACTGTTGAACGGGTATCTGGAGCCTCCCGAAATCGTGTCTGCCAAGCTTGGTAAACGCGCGGGTGTCCTGGGCGCCATCGCTCTGGCAGAAATGCATCGCAAACCGCCTTCCACGCCCGGGTTCGATTTCGCGTCATAATTGTTGTCATGCAGCAGTTTCGCAAACGCCGCCGCTCACGCGGTTTCTCGCTGATCGAGCTTCTGATCGTGATCGCGATCATCCTGATTATTCTGGCAATCGCCGTCCCCAAACTGGGAAGCGCCCGCATGAACGCCAACGAGATGGCGGTGATCCGCGAATTGCAAACCATCAACACCATGCAGGTGCAGTACATGTCGCAGTTCCAGAGATTTGCCACTACCCTGGCCGAGTTGGGGCCGCCCACCAGCGGCGGACCGGGGCCACAGGCTGCCGACCTGATTCCGAACGCGCTGGCAGTCGGCGATAAGGACGGGTACATCTTCACCATGACAGCAACACCTTCCGGCTACACTCTCAACGCCAATCCCAAGGTGTTCAATACTTCCGGCCGCCGGACGTTCTTTACCGACCAGAACGGACTCATTCACCAGAATTGGTCCGCCGAAGCTGCCAACGCCAGTAGCCCGGAATTCAAATAGCGTTGCCGGTCCGTAACTTTTTTGGTATCCGGTTAGCGCGGCTATAATCCCGCCGCATAAATCATTTCCCGCTACTCATGTTCGCTTTTGGGAACGAGTGTCCACGTTCGGGAATCACGCGTTTCTCTCAATTTTTTCCAAACGAAAATGCAGCGCGGCGCGTACAACATTTCATGAGTGTTCGTGAACCAGTCTCCACGCAAGTTAGTTCTTGCCCCGTGACGGACGCCGCTGGAAGCACGATCCGCCGCCGCGACATCGCGGGGTTCTCCCTCACTGAGGCTCTGTATGCGGAAGGGGTCTCACTGCCGCGTCATTGCCACGCTAACTCTTATTTCACCATCGTTCTCTCCGGAACCTATCGCGAAAACTGCGCGCATGGCGAGTTTCATTGGTCCCAGGGAGCGCTGCATCTGTTGCCCGCCGGGGAGCGGCACGAGAATCAATTCGACACCGCCGTGCGTGTATTGCGCGTCAAGATCGAGCCGGCCGCGATTCAAAGGTTGGGCGAGGAACATGCGCGCGGCCTTTCAGAGCCGCGACAAATCACGGGACCGCTGTCGGGCTGGCTCGCCAAGCGGATGATTCGTGAGTTCTCGGCGCAGGACAACGTCGCTCCGCTGGCGATGGAGGGCGTGCTGCTCGAAATGCTGGCTGAAAGCGCGCGCTCCTCGGCTGAAACGTATGGTTCGAGCGCACCAGGTTGGCTCCGGCGAGTGCGCGAGTTGTTGCAGGATACCTATCTCGAAGCACCCGGTCTGGCTGCGCTGGCGGGCGTCGCGGGAGTGCATCCCGTGCATCTTTCGCGCGAATTCCACCGGCATTTTCGCATGACTATCGGAGAATATATCCGCAAGCGGCGCATCGAGCAAGCTTCCGACTTACTTTCCAACTCTGGACTTTCCCTTGCCGAGATTGCGAGCGGCTGCGGCTTTTCCGATCAAAGCCACTTCTGCGCTCTTTTCAAGAAGCACGCGGGTGTGACGCCGGCCAGGTTCCGCGATTTATCCGGCAATGCGCAGCGACACAGCGATTCGCGGCTTCCGGCGAAGCTATCGCGTTGAAGGCAGCAGACCCAGGCCTTGAAGACGCTGACTCTCATCGAAATATCATCACCGGGACCCCCAAGGAAGGCGCTCGCCGCCATGTACGGTCGGAGGTCACCGCGGTTGCACGGAGTTGTTTCGCTAGCGTGAGGCAGGCCCGATCCCAAAGAGAAAGACCGTGCGACTTGTTGAATCGGGTAAATTCCGCGCTCCGATAGGCCATATCGTCCGACCAATCCACTACCGTCAGTTGCATGTGCGCGAGAAGCTCTCGCACCACTTAGAGCACAGGTGTTCTTGCGGACCTGTGGAGCAGTGCTCCAACACGTGGTGGCCAGGCTCCAAGTGCAGCAAAGCAACGAGGGCTGTAGAACCCAAGACTAATTCAGTCCTCAAGCTCACGGCGCGCTTCCTTGCGGCGATCCTCTATGATTTCCTCCGACCAGAGCTTGCCTTTCGGACGAAACTGCGAAAAGTACTCCTGCGCTTGCCGGAGCGCTTGTTCCCGAGTGTTCAGCACGAGGTGTTCTTTGTCCAAACGGACAATTACTTCTGAGCCTTGTTGCAGCTTGAGCTGTTTGCGAAGTTTCGCCGGGAGCAGGATTCTTCCGGACGCATCCAGCTTCACTTTAAATTCTTCCGCGCTGCCAAGATTACCAAATCACCGCGCTAGCCCGCCGCGCTGCGATGCTCGATGCCTAACTGCTGGCACTTCTTGTAGAGGTGGCTGCGTTCGAGTCCCAGCGCCTTCGCAGTGTCCGTCATCTTGTAATGGTGCCTCTTCAGCTCGGCCAGGATGATCTCGCGTTCATGCGCGTCCATTCGCTCCGATAAAGGGCCGGAATCAGTCGGAACAGGCGTCGCGCTCGAACCGAACGGAAGCGCCAGGCGCGCCGTGGCGGCGTCCACGCGGTCGTCGGTCAACAGCAAAAGCCTTTCGACGACATTCCGCAGCTCGCGCACATTGCCGGGCCAGGAGTAGCGCTCCAATTCGGCATACGCCTCCGGCGCGATTTCGCGCGGCTTCCAATCGTTCTGTTCCGCGACGGCCTGCGCGAAGAAATCCACCAGCAGCCGGATATCTTCGTGGCGCTCGCGCAGCGGCGGCAACACTATCGGAAAGACGAAGACACGATGGTACAGATCTTGGCGAAACTCGCCTTTGCGCACCAGTTCGTCCAGATTGCGATGCGTGGCAACGATTACGCGTACGTCGACGGTGATCGGCCGGTCGCCGCCGATCCGTTCCACTTCCTTCTGCTCCAGAACGCGCAGCAGTTTGGCCTGCATCAGCGCGGGCATGTCGCCGATCTCGTCCAGAAAGAGCGTGCCGCCGTGCGCCTGCTCGAACTTGCCGGTGTGACGCGTGGCCGCTCCCGTAAACGCGCCTTTCTCATGGCCGAACAGCTCGGACTCGATCAGCTCAGCGGGAACCGCCGCGCAGTTGATCGTAATGAATGGACCATTGCGGCGCTGGCTTTTCTCGTGCAGCGTGCGCGCGATCAGTTCCTTGCCGGCTCCGGTTTCGCCCAGGATCGCGACCCGGGTTTCGCTGGCCGCCACGCGCTCCACTTTCGCCATCACGCTCTGCATCACCGCCGATTTCCAGATCAATTCCTGCTTGCCCGCGCGCTGCCGCAGCCGCTTGTTCTCCTCCTCCAGGCGCGACAACTTTACGGTGTTCTCGACAGTCACTAAGAGTTTCTCAGTGGAGAGCGGCTTCTCCAGGAAATCCACCGCGCCCAGACGCGTTGCCCGCACGGCCATCTCGATGCTGGCTTGTCCGGAGATCATCACCACCGGCGCGGCCACGCCCGCCGCCTTCAACTCAGCCAGTAGCGTGAGCCCATCCTTGCCCGGCATGACGACATCGGAGAGGATCACATCAAAGCGCTGCGCCTTGGCGAGTTCGAGCGCGCGATCGGCTTGATCGCACACTACGGCCTCATGCCCCGCCAGGCGAAAAGCACGGGCTAGCGATGCCAGGGTATTGGCGTCGTCATCCACCAGCAGCAGTTTACTCATCTCTTCAACCCGATGCGACCTTCAGCTCGATACGGAATGTCGTGCCTTTGCCCGGCTGGCTGTGTACCGCGATCGTGCCTCCATGATCGCTCACTACGGACTGCACGATGGCCAATCCCAGTCCTGTGCCGTGTTGCTTGGTGGTGTAGTAAGGCGTGAATAAACGATCGCATTCTTCGGGTGTCAGGCCCTCGCCGGTGTCCGAAACTTCCACGGCAACCTTGCCGTCGTGCCGTGAGGTTCGTACCGTAAGCGCGCCGCCTTGTGGCATGGCGTCGAGCGCGTTCAATACTAAATTCCTCAATGCCCGGCGCAATTGTTCCGGATCGGCCGGGATTTCGGCCAGATCGTCGGCGAGCTGCAACTTCGTCTCGACCTCCGGCCGGCCAGGGGCCCGGAGTTGCGCTTCGAAAAGGTGAACCACCTCCCGCGCTACTTGATTCAGGTCCACCGGTTCCAGCTGCGGCGCCGGCATCTTGGCGAAATCGCTAAAGCGCCCGATGATGGTCTTCAAATGCCCCAGTTCGGCCAACAACGTCGCAGTACTTTCGCGAAAGACCTCGTCGAACTGCTCTGGCGACGCATCCCGCGAGCGCTGCAGGTTCTCGATCGTGATCTGCAGTGGAAACAGCGGGTTTTTCAGCTCGTGAGCCAGACGCCGCGCCAGCTCACGCCACGCCGCCACCCGTTCGGCCTGGATCATGCGATCGCGCTGTTCCACTAACTGCTCGGTCATGCCGTTGAAGTCGCGCGCCAACTGTCCGACTTCGTCCGACGACGACACGTTGGCACGCGTGTCCCACTTGCCCAGCGCGACCTCCCGCACGCTCGACGCTAGATCGCGCAACGGGCGCGTCACTCGCGATGCGGTCCAAAAACTAAGCATCAGTCCCAGCAATACGCCCACGCCGCCCACCACGGCAGCCGTTCCTTGAATGTATCTCTTGAGACTGGCCAACTCGGCGCGCGAGTTCTCGATTAGCAGTATCGCGAGCAATTGATTGTCGCGGCCCCGCAAAGGCATTGCAATGATGGTAGCGGCCGCGTTGGCGCGCGTCATGGCCACATTCTGCCGCCTGACGTCTTGTACCAACTGGGCCGCGAGCTTTGACCCCGAGCTCTCCGGCAGGGGCTGCGGTTCGAAATTACGGTAAAGCTGCAGGCGTATGCCATCGGGAACGGTAAGGGATTTTAGAAATTCCTGGTCCAGACGTTGCCCCCCCGCGATGTAGAGCATTCCAACGCCCGCCGGAATGCTTCGCACGGTGATCAAGCCGAGCGCCGGGCCATCGGCCAGATCTTCTTTCTTCAAAAACACGCCTTGCGCCTTCCAATCCACCGGCTGCGAAAGCCAGTCCTCCTTGTATCCGAAGCGGGCCGGCCACTCGGCCGAGCTGATGATCGCGGCATCCGGTCCCACGAACTCCAGGAAATCGAGCGATTGCTCTTGCGCCAGCATTTGAGCCTGCGCGAAGTACTGCGACGTGTCCAGTTTTTCGCCAAGATTCACAGCCAGACGCTGCACCGCATCGGAATCGGCCACCGCTTCCACGCGGCGAGCAACGTCCGCGCCTCGCCGATCGAATTCGCGCTGGAATTGGCTCACCAGAGACGCGGTGCGTTGGGCATCTCTGCGTTCGAAAGAATCACTAACCAGCGTCGAGACTACCGCCGCGACCACCCACACGGCGAGAACCACCGTCGCGGTGATGCTGAGGAAAACTTTGGTTCGAAAGCTTATGGCTGCACCCTCTGATCAACCCAGGCGTTTTCCAAATGCAGCGTGAATGGATCGGAATTCGATGGTTGGAAGTGAACCCGCGGGGCGACGCCATAAGTCTCGCGCAAATGAACCAGCGGGATGATGCGATGATCATCCAACAGAGACCGTTCGAGCTGATAGAGAGTTTCGGGCTTGGTGCGATCGAGCTGAAGCGCCCGATCCCCAACTCCCAGCTGTTCCGCGATGCGCTGAAGTTCATGGGCGGCGTCGGTGGATTCGAGCGGCCATTCCATCAATCGCAAATTGACGTTACCGCTGAGCGTGGGTTGGATCGTGATCCCCGCATCGCGGGCGTTCAAGGCAACGCGCTCGGCCACGGATCGTAGGAACAAATCGTTCGCCGGGTAGCTAAGGCTTATTATCCCCGGCCGCTGTTGAGACATGAGTTGCTTCGCACGGTTCGCATCCGGCGGTGATTGAAACAGGAACGCATAACCGCTGAGCCACTGCGGAAGGAGGCTAAAAGCCGCTTCTCCTTTGTGCTGCGCAAGCACGTTCACGACGGGCGCGCGATCGATCGTGAGTGCCAGCGCCTGCAGCAGTACCGGATCGGTGTTGGGCGCCGTGCTCGCCACCGAAATTGCGACCAACGACCGTGGCTCCGACGACCACGTCGCCAAGCCTTCCGGAAGTATTCGCCGCGCCGGGCCAACCGGGATATCGAACAGGTCGGCGCGCCCACGTCCGGCGCCGAACTCGATGGCCACGGCATCCAGATACGGCCGTCCGCCCCAGTAATCGTCGAACGCTGCCAGCGTCAAGCGCCGGCCCGGTTCCCACGCAGTGACGCGGAAAGGTCCGGTGCCAATTAACGGATCCGCATCGGTCTTGCGGAAGATTGCGGTACTTGGCAGAGCGAGGTCCTCGAGCAACTCTGGCAAGGCCTGATCGGCTTGCACCACGATAGCTTGGCCACCCGCCTCGATCGAAACCTCGCCGTATTTCTGCTTCAATGCCGCCAGCAGCACAGGCGCGGCGCTCGCGCCGGTGAGCGCTTCACCATCGTGAAAGGTGACTTTCGGGCGCAGGGAGAATCGCCAACGTTTGAAATCCGAATCATGTTGCCAGGCCACGGCCAGCACCGGTTCGATCTGGCCATGGGAGCTGACGCGCACCAACGTCTCGGCGATCGGGACCGAAAGCGCAGTCTTGAAGCCCCCGGGTTCGAGTGTGGTCCAGGCGCCGGACAGTTCGACGGTCAGTGTTCCGCCGTAGCGGGGACGTACTGCTCCCGTGAGAGAAGCTGAAATGACGAGGCTACTCAGTGCAAGCCAGGGCCAGCCGCGAAGCCTCATACTCTCCCGTCTGCAAGTTGTGGACCACGAGCGTTGCCAAGCCCGCGGGAAGGTGATCGCGCGATTCCGCCGGCCAAAGCGCAGTGACGAGACCAGGCAAGGGAAGCGGATCGCTCACCGGGTTGGCTTGGCTATCCCGGACCAGGTATGCGCGAACCGAGTCGTGTTCGTTGTTCGGGCTGCTCGCGATGACGACGTTGCCCGCCCCGCAAGGATCGGCGATGCTCACCCAGTCGCTACCCCAGCCCTCAAAACTTGGGGTGGTTGCGTCCCCTTCCACAACGTTTCGATCGGCTACCCAACGCGTCCCCACCGTGCCTGGCCAATTCGCGATACCGCTGGCGCATGTCAACTTCAGTTCGGGGTTCCAGGCGCCGGTGCAGGTCGCGATCGGCAAGAAGGCCTGAAATCCTCCAGCTGTAGCTTCCAACCTCCCACGCGGGTCGCGCGGGAGCGACCGCGTCAGCACCAGTGAAGCTGTAGCCGACGGCGTCCACTTGTCTCCCATCGACCGATAGCTTGCGACGCTATTCGCGCTCAATACCAGCATCTCGGAATCGGAGTCCGCCAGCAGGATGTCGAGTATCGGCTCCGGCTGCGTCCAAAGAACCTTTTTGGTAATACTTACGCGTGGTTTCGCTTGAACGGTAGATGGCAGGTTCCAGGGCAGCATCGCGAACTGCCGATTGTCCCCAGTGAGAACCTCCACCACGAATAGTAGCCCGTACGGGTCGGTCGACAGCGTGACAACCACGCGGGACGGAGTGACGCCCGCGCGAGATTCAGGCGGCGTCGCCGTTGTCTCCACCCCAGCCGTCTCGAAGCCCGACTTGCTCAACTCCTTCTGCAGCAAACTGCGGAAGTTCGACCACTCGGCTACTGGAAGTGATGTTAAGTTTTGAGTTTCGAGCGAAACGGTTGGCTGGCGCGGCAGCAGGGATGAGATACGGGACGCCAGTTGCGCTGCCGCCCCCGTCACCGCTTGGACCGGCGCCTGGACTCCGGTCTGATTCGGCTTCTGCGCCTGCAACAGCAGCACCCAGCCAAAGAATAGAACGGTTGTGACTCGGATCATTGATTACATTATGATGGTGAGTCACATTGTATTGTTGGCGCGTCATCAAGCCCACCAGCAACCGCAGGCAGACGAACGCGAGAAATAGCGCGCATCCGAAGCTGAACGCGAGCCCCAGCACCATCTCCGGGAATCCGCCGAGCGCGCTCAGGAAAGTCATTGTATGCCTCCAACGATTGATATATCGGCTGCCGTGGAGTTCGCCTGTAGACGTTCTGCCCTCATTTGCTCGGGCATGACTTGCTTGGCCACGATTTGCTCCGGCGCCGCTGCGTTAAAGAGACTGGCTTGTTCCGCACTCGGTTCCAGGATCAAATCCACCTCGTCTCCCACGTGAACGAGCGAGAACAATTCTTCGACATCTTGGTTTCGCATGCGGATGCAGCCGTGCGATGCGGCGTGGCCGACGGACTCCGGATGATTTGTTCCGTGCAGGCCGTAGCCTTTGTAGCCGAGGCTCATCCAGCGCGTGCCCACTGGATTCGCCGGTCCTGGCCCCACCACCTTGCCGTCATGAGAATACGTCGGGTTTACCACGTGGCTCGCGATATGGAAGGTGCCGCTCGGGCTGGGCGTGCTCTTTTTGCCAACGGCCACTGAATAGACTTTCAATACCTTGCCGTCTTCTACCAGCGCGATCTTGCGCGCGGGGATATTCACCAGCAACCTCCGAGTGGGTGCGGTCTCCGCTGCCATTTCCGTCGCCGCCGCCACCAGGATCGCGAAGTATTTGATTGTCTGCATCGCCTTTTCTCCTCTTCGCAGAAGAGAAATGCAGATGGCTCTCCAGGCTCTAACAAATAGATTCCAAAGGACATGTTCTCTCGCATGCGCGTGTTGGTCACGACACGACGTGTCAAGATGGACACGCCTACCAGATTGCGGCACCGCAGACCGCGCAGGCTTCCGACGACCTCGGCGCAGCTCGCAGCCTGCCGTTTTCCTGGAACCACAAATTCAAGCATGAGCAGCTTCCAAAGCTGGTGATGATTGTCGCGGCGTCCGCGATCGTGCTCTTCGAGAAGATCCCGGACAAACCTTGGTGAGACCATACGCCGGCCCAGCCTGACGGCGCGAATGAAGATGTCTTTGCCCCGGCCATTCTTGAGCTTCCTCCAACGAATCCGGTCGAACGATCGTCAGCATGGTGCTCGGTGCGATACTTTTTCGCGAGCTCGGCGGCCAGTGGAAGCTCGTGAACCCAGGCTCTTCAAATCCGATCGAAAATCTTTTACTACGTTGGAGTCTTTTGTAGCGCCATCGACGCCACACAGCAAAACGCCTCCCGAGTCCCGTGCGCAATGGGCCCATAAGTCGTACCTACATGGTTGCTATCGGGCCAATAACCTCTCGGCCTATTTCTTACCGAAACAGGCAACAAGCGGTCTTTCTAGTCGGCCAGCAAATGCAGCACAACGCTCCGCCGATGCGGCCGCTCGCGATGCTCGAACAAATAGACGCCCTGCCAGGTTCCCAGCGCGAGCTTGCCCTTGTGGATCGGGATTGACAATTGCGTCTCGGTCAGCGCCGATCGGATGTGCGACGTCATATCGTCCGGCCCCTCGGCAGTATGTCGGTACAGGCGGGTGTCTTCGGGAACCAGGCGCGTGAAAAAATCGGCCAGATCCGCAACTACGTCCGGATCGGCGTTCTCTTGAATCACCAACGACGCCGAAGTGTGCTGGCAATAGACGGTCAGCAATCCGATCTCTGTCGCGTGCCCGCTCAGCCAAGCTTCGATCTGACGAGTGAAGTCGTACAGCCCCTTGCCGTGCGTCGCGATCTGGATTTGGGTGGTGTGCTGCTTCATCTAGCGACGGGCCTTAAAGATAGGCGACCTCTGTATATCGCTACCACCGGGATTGCGATTGCAGCTTTGGAGTCTTCTCTTGGACGGATCATGTTGGGCACGTAGCTGGCTGAAACAAACCGCGCATTGTTGCTTTCCAGGTACTTGTTATGGCACCACAGCGAGAACTCGTCGTACTCTCTTCCCCAGACTGCTTCGACACCAAATGCTGTCCGGGCGAACGGAGTGACAGAAGGGATGTCGTCTTCAGTCCACCAGTAGCGGACTGGTCCTTTATTGGAGAACCATTCCTCAATTAGGGTGCCCCGCTTATCATCGAGAGCAGCGGCGTACTGTGGTTCCGGCATCATGCGGCCTGCCAGCTTCATCTTCCGAGCGAAACGTGTCTCTTTGAGCGTGTAGTACGCAACCATGATGCCGCCCACCGGAATTGACAGAAGGCCGGCGAGAGCCATCAGCGGAAGGAACCAAACACGGTTAAGCCAGTGCATCGCCTTCGACTCCTGCCGGTCGTCAGAAGATGGTTGCATTCGAGTCGAGTATACGCCGCCAACCGCGGCGAGCGTTAGCGAGCCTGGGCCAAAAGCCAACCCCCGCAAGCGGCCTGTGAGCGCAAGCGCCAGCCGGCGAGCCTACTCCACCGTCACACTCTTGGCCAGATTGCGCGGCTGATCCACGTCGCAACCCCGGCGCACCGCGATGTGATACGCCAGCAGTTGCAGCGGTACGATCTCGATAATCGGCAGCAGCAGTTCGCTGGTGGCTGGAACCGCAATTGTATAGTCGGCCACTTTGCCGACCTCTTCGACATCCTGGTCGCACACCACCGCGATCACGATACCGTTGCGCGCCTTCACTTCTTGAATGTTCGACAGCGTTTTCTCATAGCGGACGCGGCTATCGTCGCTCGCCGGATCGCGCGTTGCGATCACCACCACGGGAAGATTTTCGTCAATCAACGCGTTCGGCCCATGCTTCATCTCGCCGGCGGGATAGCCTTCGGCGTGGATGTAGGAGATTTCTTTCAGCTTGAGCGCGCCTTCCAGAGCGATCGGGAAGTGGATGCCCCGCCCCAGGAACAGGAAATCGGTGGAGCGGAACAGCTTCTTCACCAGTTCGTCGTAGATCGACTCTTGGCCCAGCACCGTCTCCAGTTTTCCCGGCAGCCTCACAAGCTCTTGCACCAGGCAGCTGGATTCTTCGGGCGACAGCGTTTCGCGCACCTGGCCCAAGTACATCGCCAGGATAAACAGCGCCGTGAGCTGAGACGTAAACGCCTTGGTGGAGGCCACGCCGATTTCAGGGCCCGCGTGCGTCATCAACGTCCCCGCCGCCTCGCGCGTGATCATGGACCCGACCACATTGCAGATGGCCAATGTTTTGGAGCCGTGCTGCTTCGCTTCGCGCTGCGCCGCAATCGTATCGGCGGTCTCGCCGGATTGAGAAATCACCACCGTCAGCATCTCGCTCGAAATAATCGGATCGCGATAGCGGAACTCGCTGCCATAGTCCACTTCCACCGGGATTCGCGCCAGCTTTTCAATCATGAACTTGCCGGCTAGCGCCGCGTGCCAGCTGGTTCCGCACGCGACGATTTTCAGCGACTTGAATTCCTTGAACGCCTTCGGGTTGATGTCCATCTCGTCCAGGAAGACGCGCCCGCTCTCTTGCCCCACCCTTCCCAGCACGGTATCGCGCACGGCGCGCGGCTGCTCAAAAATTTCTTTTTGCATGAAATGTTTGTAGCCACCCTTTTCCGCCATGATCGGATCCCACAAAATATGGGTCACCTGGCGCTTGATGGGCCGTCCGTTGAAATCGGTCAAATGCACGCCGTCGGGCGTGAGCACGGCAATGTCGCCGTCGCCCAGAAAGAACATGTCGCGGGTGTGGCTCAGGATTGCAGGCACGTCGGAAGCGACGAAGTACTCGCCGTCGCCCAACCCGATCACCACCGGAGGGCCCAGCCGCGCCGCGACAATCTTGTTCGGATCGGAGCTGGCGATCACGCTGAGCGCGAATACGCCGCGCAGCTCTCGTACCGCGTGCCGAACCGCATCCTCCAGATTGCCATCGTCGTACTTTTCAACCAGGTGCGCGATGACCTCGGTGTCGGTCTCGGTGACAAACTTATGCCCTTCGAGCTGAAGCTGGTGCTTGAGCTGCAGGTAATTCTCGACGATGCCGTTGTGCACCACCACGATGTCGCCCGTGCAATCGCGGTGCGGATGGGCGTTTTCTTCGGTGGGCCGGCCGTGTGTTGCCCAGCGTGTGTGGCCGATGCCGTAGGCGCCATCGACCGGATTTACTCGGATCGCGTCTTCCAGGTTGCGCAACTTGCCCGACGCACGTCGAACCGATAAATGATTGTCACCGTTCAGAACTGCGATGCCGGCGGAGTCATAACCGCGGTATTCGAGCCGGCGCAGACCATCCAGGATGATGGGGACTGCTCTTCTGTTGCCGATATAGCCGACAATGCCACACATATAACTAGGATACAGGGAACGGCGCGCACCCCTGGAAGAGCGCTACCATCGTTTTCGTATGCGCCTCCTTGCGCTGTTGCTGCTCAGTTTCCCGCTGGCAGTCCATGCCGAGGACGCTCGCCTGGACGCGATCCACGCGCTTCTTTTGCCCATGAGAACAAGTGGGCTGCAGAACCTTAAGGCACGTGGCGCCACGCCGGCGCTGACTACAGTGAAGCACGAGCTTCGCGACTGGATCGAGTCGCGCCTTTCGGTCTTACAGTGGAATGGCCTTCGTTGGAACCCGGATCCAGTCGTACTTCAGGAACAGCTCAACGACGAACTTCGTCGCGTGGAGCTAATTTGCGATTCACAGTCCAAGGCCCCTTGTCCTGAGCAGAGCGGGCTCGGCTTCCTCGGCCCCGTCATTCTCGACATGAAACGCGAGTCGTTCCTGGTTGTAAGGACCAGCGTAGGCATACAGGTGTGTGGAGACGACGATTCGGCTTATGCGTACGATTTGGTTGATAATCAGTGGCGTCGATTTTGGCAAAGTGAGCAGAACGACTACGAGGAAGGCAAATACATTCCTCAGAGACTCCAAGAGGTTGTGATCTCCTCGACTGATTTTCATCTCCACGCGGACCGGACCGAACACTTGATACTCACGCTCGGCACTGAACCGTGGTGCAGCTCCAATTGGCACGATGTGTATTACCGGGTCTGGCAGACCAAGGGCACCAACGTCGAACCGGTATTGCTCCTGAGTGGGAGCGACTGGGCCAACGTGGGAGGATACCCCATCCATGGAAGTGTGAATAGGACCGGGGTCTTCACTGAATACACCGTGTCCAGTGTCGAGGGCGGATTCACCCGTCCTGAAATTCGGCACTATGTATTGGAAAAAGGCAAGCTGGAACGCGTCGACCCGATTGCTCTAAACCCGCGTAATTTCACTGCCTTCTGGCTGACTCATCCGTGGCCAGAGAGTTCCCGCTGGACAGCGGAAGGCAGTCGCTCGAAATTGAAGAACTGGTTTCAGCACAACAAAGGCCCTTTCTGGGAGTTCGGTGACCCGACGCTTCACTGCGAAAAACAACAGGATCTTTGGCAGGTTTCCACTGTTGTCGGCGAAAATGGAAAGCAGCCGGTACACTTTTTAATCCGTTGGCGCCCCCCGTATCACTTCACGATGGTGTCGGCCAGCGATCATCCGTCGCCGGATTGCAAAGAGGAAGATCGAGAGGCGGACGAACCCCGCTCGCTGTTCGAAACCCTTAACTGACGTGTACCAGCACCTTCCCCACGAGCAACGCCGTGCCAACCAGAAACCCGATCGCCGCTTGATACTCGCGATTGCGAACGTACAGCTCCCACCGAAACCGCTCGGCCCGTGTCACCCGCGCAAACGTCGGCCACAGCGCCGGCACCCGTTCCGCATAGGCTGCGAACTCCGGAAACAACTTCCGCAAGTGCTGTTCCTCCAACTCAATCGCCGGCAGGTAGATGAACAGAAACACCACGCCAAAGAGCACCCCGAGCGGCCATTGACGCGACGCGATCGCGAATCCGGCAGCAACCAGCAAGGTGCCCAGGTAAAGCGGATTCCGCACATAAGCATATGGACCGCTCTCCGCCAGCCGGATGTTCTTCTCCACGTGCCCAGTCGCCCAGCCGCGGAGCAGCAATCCCAGTGCTGAGACCGGCAGGCCCACCGTCAACGATCGCGCGTCGGGCCGCGAGAACCATGCAAACGCCGCTACCAGAATGAACCCGCACGGCACGCGCAAACGCGCCACCAGATCGGCGTACGGCTTCGGAAATATCATCGATCCTTGTGCGTGGCAAGGATCGGCATCAGCGCTTCAAACACCTGGTCCGGCGTAATGCCTCGCATACTGGCATCCGGCTCCGATGTTCGGTGATACGTCGTCACCGCGTCCGCGCTGCGCAACACGCCGATGGTCCCGCCGTAGGGACCATGCCGCGCCGGATCGGTTGGCCCATAAATCGCGACCCCTTGCTTGGCGAGCGCCGCCGCCAGATGCAGCGGGCCGCTGTCCAGCCCAACCACCGCTGTGGCTCGCCGCGTGGCGTAGATCAAGCCTGCGAGCGTGGAGACATGCGTCTCGGTGCCCGGCACTCGCAATGGATAAGGAGCATCCAGCACCAGCGGCATCCCGCATTCGCGCCGCAGCCGCTCGCCCAGTTGGGCGTAGTGTTCGAGCGGCCATTGCTTGGCCCCCCATCCGGCCAGCGGACTGGCCAGCACGAAGTCTCCCTCGGGGAGCTCGGCTTGGCACTCGCCCTGCGGCAGGGGAAATGTGCGCAATATGTTCGACGCTCCAGCCGCCGCCGCCAGATCCAGATTCCGTTCCACGGCGTGATACGAGCGGATAGCTACCTTGGTCGAATAAAACCACGATGCCGGCGACTCGCGCGCGTACTCGGCGTTGAATCCGAAAATGCGCTCCGGCCGCGCCAGCGTAGCCACCAGCGCCGATTTCACCAGCCCCTGAAAGTCCACCGCGAAATCGAACCGGGCCGCTCGCAGTTCGCGCCACGCATTTCGCAATCCCATGAAAGTCCGCCGGTCCAGATGCACCACCGAGTCGACGTACGGATTGCCTTCCAGTAGCAGGCTCCATTTCGGATCGATCACCCAGGTGATCTTCGAGTGCGGGATACTGTGCTTCAGGCTCGCCACCGCGGGCAGCGCGGCGATCACATCCCCCATGGACCCGAGCCGGACAACGAGAATACGCAAAGGAGAGACGCGCGGAGGACTCATCAGCGCGTTTCCTGGCGGTGCCGGTCAACCACATGTTCGACGAAGCGTTCGGTAATGCCGGCGTCCGAAGCCGATTCCTCGAGGCCGTCGCTCAGCACGACAAAATCCACTATCGATAGCGCCGCCACCAACTCCGCCCTCGCACGCTGGGCCAGGAGCGGTTGCGCCGGGTTCGTCACTTCCACTACCAGCAGCCGTCCTGGTTCCCGGGCTTCGGCGAGCCTCCGGACATGTTCAGCGAGTAGCGGATCGAAGTGCCCGGCGATCCGAGTGGCGCTACAGCCTTCGAGCCTCTCTTCAATTTCGTGGGGCGAAATGATCTTGGTTCTTGTGTCCAAAGACAAAGTCTATCAGTTACGTGGTTCGCGATGAGGCGGCGAGGCTTGAAAAAACATTCATTCCGTGTCGATCTCGTCCCGCTTCGTTCGACGCGTTCATAGAGCCGGGAAAAAACCTGGCGCAAAGGAGAATATCGATGCGATTCATGACGATTTGGAAGCCCGCTAACGTGAAGAACATGGAAGAGGGCATCCCCCCCACTCAGGAGCACATGGCCGCTATGGGCAAGTTGATCGGAGAGCTGGCACAGAGCGGCGTGCTTCTTGCTACCGACGGACTGATGAACAGCTCCAAGGGTGCGCGCGTTAAGCTTTCCGAGGGCAAGGTCACCGTCACCGACGGCCCATTCACCGAAGCAAAAGAGCTGATTGGGGGGTTCGCAATCTTCCAATTGTCCTCCAAAGCGGAGGCGATCGAACTGACCAAGCGCTTCCTGAGCGTTGCAGGCGAAGGTGAGGTCGAGGTTCGCCAGATGCCTGATCAGCCCGGCTATCCGCCCCCAAAATGAAACTGGAGGAATCATGAAAAAGACTACCTGGGCCGGGCGCATCCTCTGCGCCCTCGCTGCCCTGTTCATGACGCTGGACGCTGTCTCGCACTTGGTGAAGCCGGCTCCGGCTCCCGTTGTTGACGCGTTCGCCCGGCTCGGATTTCCTTTGAGCTTGAGCGTCGAGCTCGGAGTCATCGTTCTCATCTGTGTCGCCGTGTACGTCATTCCACGCACGTCGATTCTGGGCGCCATCTTGCTAACTGGCTATCTCGGCGGCGCAGTCGCTACCCACTTGCGCGTTCGCGATCCGTTGTTCGACACCATCTTCCCGATCCTTATGGGCGCCCTCGTCTGGGGCGGGCCCTTTTTGCTCGACCAGCGGCTGCGCGCTCGTTCCGTTCACCTGGCCACGACCGTAACAACCGACCCGCGACCGTGAGGGAGCGGAAATTAACTAAGGAGCAATAAAACAATGCGATTCATGATGCTAATGATCCCGAAAGGCTATGAGACCGCCGCGCCCGGCACCATGCCCGACGCCAAGGCCGTTGCCGCGATGATGAAGTATAACGAGTCTCTTCAAAAGGCCGGCGTGTTGCTCGCTCTCGATGGGCTCCATCCGCCCTCCGAAGGCGCTCGCGTGTCGTTCGCCGGTGGCAGGCCGAAGGTCACCGACGGGCCATTCCCGGAGGCCAAAGAGGTAATCGGCGGCTACTGGATGATCCAAGTGAAGTCCAGAGAAGCGGCCATCGAATGGGCGTCCCGGTGCCCTGCTTCGGACAACGAAACGATCGAGATTCGGCAGGTGCACGAGATGTCGGAGTTTCCGCCCGATGTCCAGGAGGCCGCCACCTTGCGCTGACGACGCCAGGCATGCTGTGATCGGTAGCGGTGACCGCTTCCGAAGCCAATCGCGCTGACACCCACAAAGCAATCGACGCCGTCTGGCGAATCGAGTCGGCCAGGCTCATCGCGGGTCTGGCGCGGATTGTGCGCGATATCGGAGTGGCCGAGGAGCTCGCGCAGGATGCCCTCGTCGCAGCGCTCGAACAATGGCCCGAATCCGGAGTCCCGCGCAATCCCGGCGCCTGGCTGATGGCGGCCGCCAAGCATCGCGCCATCGATGTGCTGCGCCGAAACAGGCTCCTCGATCGTAAACACAGCGAGCTCGGCTACCAACTCGAAGCTGAGCAGATGGCCGCGCCGGATTTCGAAACTTCGATGGACGATCCCGTGAGTGACGACCTTTTGCGGCTCATCTTTACCGCCTGTCATCCGGTTCTTTCCGCCGAGGCACGCGTTGCGCTCACCTTGCGCCTCCTCGGTGGCCTTACCACCGCCGAGATTGCGCGTGCGTTCCTGGTTTCCGAGCCGACCATTGCCCAGCGCATCGTGCGCGCCAAACGTACCCTGGCCGAAGCGGGCGTTCCCTTTGAGGTTCCTCGCGGTCCCGACCTCGCCGCGCGCCTGTCGTCGGTGCTCGAAGTCATTTACCTGATCTTCAACGAAGGCTACTCGGCGACGGCTGGAGAAGATTGGATGCGCCCGGCTCTCTGTGAAGACGCGCTCCGTCTTGGCCGCATCTTGGCGGAGCTAGTTCCCCGGGAGCCCGAAGTCCATGGCTTAGTCGCGCTTATGGAGATCCAGGCGTCGCGCTCGAACGCCCGCGTGGGCCCGTCGGGACAGCCCATTCTGCTCTTGGATCAAAACCGCGCGCTGTGGGATCAACTCCTCATCCGTCGTGGACTCGCGGCGCTCCAGCGTGCCGAGAAAATCAGCGATTCGCCCGGCCCCTACGCGCTGCAGGCCGCCATAGCCGCTTGCCACGCCAGAGCGCGCGCAGCGGAGGAAACCGACTGGGAGCGCATCGCCGGGCTTTATGCTGAACTCGCCCAAGTCGCACCGTCCCCGGTCGTGGAACTGAACCGCGCGGTCGCAATCGCCATGGCCTTCGGTCCGGCAGCGGGCCTGGAACTTGTCGATGCGCTCACGTCAGAACCTTCGCTCGAAAATTACCACCTCTTGCCTAGCGTGCGTGGCGACTTCCTCTTCAAACTCGGCCACTCGGGCGAAGCTCGCCTGGAATTCGAACGCGCCGCATCGCTGACGCGCAACTCGCGTGAGCGAGAGCTTCTCCTCGATCGCGCCCGGGCCTGCGGCGACGGCTCATAAACCCAGGGTTCATCAAACAATGTGCAGAAACATCAAAACTCTCTTTAACTTCGATCCCCCCGTTACCGCCGACGAGATTCGCGCCGCATCCCTCCAATTCGTACGAAAGATCAGCGGATTTAACAAGCCCTCGAAAGCCAACGAAAAGCTGTTCGAGGCCGCGGTCGATGAAATCGCCGGCCTTTCGGCTCGCCTCCTCCATTCGCTCGAAACCAATGCGCCGCCCAAAAATCGCGAAGAAGAGGCCGCGAAAGCCAGGGCTCGATCTGCCGAGCGCTTCGGCGATTAACCGACCCGCCGCACGTCGGCAAGCGTCTTTCCGTTATTCCGTGGCGATGTGGACGTAACCGCGAGTCTGCAAATTGACGATCGTCGTTAATGCCCAAAGATCCAGCTCGATCTCGGGCTGGATCATCTTCGGATCGATCTTGCGCCCCAGCACTGCCTGGCCGCAAACGCGAAAGTCGACCCCCGCTTTCTTCATGTTTTGGATCAGAGCGATGTTGGGATTGTCGTGGCCGTCATTGCGCGCCTTAAACGCCTCGTTGTTCAGAACCACTTCGGTGCCACCTTGATGAAACACCACTGCGATCTTTCGGTGATCGGCCGGCACACCGTTCTTGGCGAGCGTGTTCAGGTACCGCACCACCATGTTGAGCGCGGGATTCACCTCATCGACCTTGGGCGCCGCTTTTGCGATATCGAACACGACCTTGTAAGTCACGTTCGGGTCTGGCAGTTCTTTCGCGCCGGGCAGGTCCTTGGCAACCGCGCCATCCGGGATGGGTAACGTCTGCGCCCCCAGAGTTTGCACCATCAGCGAACCGGAAAATCCAACCAACGCGGCCAACACCACAGCGCCGCCGAAATATGTCTTCATCGCACACCTCCTCCAAGAAGTTCAGCACATATGTCGGCGTAACTGCACGCACCCGGGCATCGGAAATGTTCTTCCCCAGCTAGCTTCTTCAACAGAGTCAGACGGGCGAAGCGGCTGACGTAGACGGACGCCGTACGGAGCGAGATACTAAACTTATGGTCAAGTCGGTTGAAGGGATCTACCGCAATGGAAAGGTCGAGGTTGTCGAACCTCTGGCGGCGGCAGAAGGTTCACGGGTGATCGTAACCTGGGTTCTTCCCGCTGAGCAGGTCGATCTTCGTGAACGAGGGATCGACGAATCTCAAGCGGCTGATCTGCGCCGGAGGCTAGCTCCGTTTGCAGAGGACTGGGACCGGCCTGAAATGGCTGCCTACGATGAACTACCGCCGGGGTGACGTTGTCCTAGTTCTTTTTCCAGATTCGAACCTGCGCACGTCGAAGCGGCGTCCGGCGGTGATTGTTCAGGCCGACCGATTGGACGCAGGTCTGCCTCAGAGAATTGTGGCGATGATCACCAGCAATATGGCTCGTGCCGGGCATCCGAGCAGAGTGATCGTGACCATCGGCAGTGAGACTGCGCGAGGATGCGGTTTGCTGATGGACTCTGTAATCATGACCGACAATTTGGCCACAATCCTCGATTTCGAAATAGATCGCGTCATCGGGACGTTCAGCGGGATGACGGAAATAGACGCCGCACTGCGCGCGACCCTGGCGTTATAGCCGGTGGGGCGACGGCTGCCCCGAGCGTTCCAATCGGTAGCCTATTGCGAATCTTCTTGATGCCGACTGCAGAGGGTTCGAGCCTTGATGCGGCTGGACGCGTCGGCACTCTTTCTGTTTTGCGACCGTCCTCTATTGCGTCGCCACCACCCTCGAATCCACCTGGAACTTGCGGTAATTGCTCCACGTGGTCTCTTCCTCGCCCGCGAGCTTCTTCACCAAAACTAGCCGGGCCGCGCCGCGCACCACTGCGCGCTTGGGCAGCCAGACCTCGTCGTTCACCCGCGTCTGCTCGAATTCGAGCTTGGCGCCGGTGGCGAGCCGTGCAAGGAACAACCCGAACGAAATAGTCGCCGTGGTCTCGGCTTCCAGGCGTACCCATTGATACTCGGCCTTGTCGATCCAAACCTTTGCTTGGACCCTCAGCAGCGCTTTCGCATCGCCGTGCTTTGGTTGAGCTCCTGTCTTAGGCGTGGCCGAAATCACCCAAACATCCTGCCCGTCGATCTTCTCCTCGCCCAGCAGCTTGAAATCGAACACTTCGGGAATCTCGCGCAGAAATTCGCGATCCTTGGCGCGCTGCTTCTCAAATTCGGCTTCCTGGCGCGCGCGCTGCTCAGGCGTTTCCTGGTCCCGCTTCGCCACTAACTGATCCAGTTTCGCTTGCTCCTTGCGATCATCCGCCTCCGAGAGCGGCTTCCCATCGCGCTTCAGCATGCGGTGATGAACCTCTCCATAGATCACCACCGACTCCCATTCGTCGGTCTTTTCGGATTTCACTTGGCCGCTCGAATCCAACACCCGATCCGTTTGCCGCGCGATCCAGGTGTAGTCCCGCATGCGATGCCAGTTGGATTGATCCAGCTCCACGGATTTGCGCACAATCTCGCGGGCGTCCTGCGCAGGCAGCACGCTCGCCGCCCCGAACAATATCGTCAGAAGTTTCGGCGCTACGTTTGCGACCATTCGTGCCCCACTCGTGTGACTACAACACGATCGGGATGGTTTCCAGCCGCCGCAATGAATCGCTCCACCGGTTCCAAATAGGGCTCGCGGCTCAACCGGAACGTCTGGTGATGCACCGGCAGCAGATGTTCGGCGCCGCAATCGTTTCCCATGCGCCACGCCTCCTCAGGATTGCAGTGTACATGAATCCACGGATCATAGGCGCCAATGGGCAGGATCGCCAGGTCCACGGGCTTCTTCGCGCGCGCCGCTTTGAATGAATCCGTCCAGGCCGTGTCCCCGCCAAATACCACGCGATGCCGCGCGGTCTCGATCAGATATCCGTTGTAGCCGCGATGTACATCGGACCGCATCCGCGCGCCCCAATGCTTTACTCGGAGCCCCAGAATCGACAGCGGCCCCACGCGCACTCGCTCATCCCACCCCACTTCCTGCACGCTCTGATACCGGCGCACGCGCAGCAGGTCGCTGGTAAATTTTGCCGTCACCACCGCCGTTCCCGCGCGCTCCAAACTTCGCAGCGTGGCCAGATCGAAATGATCGAAATGGGCGTGCGACAGCAGAATCAGATCGATGTGCGGTAATTGCGCCCTGCTCACTGCCGGCGCCACCAACCGCCGCAGGCCTACCGTCACCGGACCCATTCGCACTCCGCATCGCGCACCTAGAATCGGATCCGTCAGGATCGTGAATCCGTCGATCTTCAGCAGTACCGTGCTATGCCCCAGCCATGCCGCGTGCAAACCGGTATCGGCCCAGCGCTTGGGATGCGGCGTAAAAGGCGCGGGGGGCACGGCGCATCGCCGCTCTTCACGATAGCGTTTGAAATACTCGGGCGCCGCTTTCCGCGCGTATCGCGCCGCTCCCGCCCACCGTTCCAGTCTCGCTTTGCGAGTCAACTTGCTAGTCAAAACATCACCAGCCAAAACGTTCTTCCTTCCACGGGTCGCCATGCATGTGGTACCCGTTTCGCTCCCAAAATCCAGCTTTGTCGCGATCCAGCAGCTCCAAGCCCGCCATCCATTTCGCGCTCTTCCAGGCGTACAGTCGCGGGACGATGAGTCGTGCCGGCCAGCCGTGCTCTTCCGTCAGCGGTTGGCCATCGTGCAGAAACGCCACCAGCGCGTCCTCGGCCAGAAAATCGGCCAGTGAAAGATTGGTGGTGAATCCGGAGTCGTAGCCGCGCGCCAGCACGTACTCGGCTTGACGCAACGCGCCGCCCGCGAGTTCCATCAGCTTGCGCGTGGAAACCCCTTCCCAGGTGTTGCCTAATCGCGACCAGCGCGTCACGCAATGAAAATCAGAAAAGACCTTCACGCGCTCCAGTTGCTGGAACTCCTCCCAGTTCCATTCTTTCGGATGCGCCACCAGCCCGCCGATCGAAAACTTCCAGCGTTCCAGTGAAATCGGCGGCGGACCGCTCGCATCCAGAATGGGCCATTTCCGCGTCCGGCTCTGCCCCGGTGGCACGCGATTCGCCCGCCTGGTGTCAGGACTTACTATTACCCCTCCACCTGCATCCTCCGGGGTAAGGATATGCTCCTCCTGAGTTTTGTTTTGGTCCATGGCAAACATAGGCGACAGCACCGATGAGAGTTTCCGCGCGATCGGACGACTTACGTTTTCAGTATGACATCCAAGAAACTCGCTGCGCTTGGGGCGCTCGCGGCGCTGTTCTGCGTGGCACTTTCGGCCCGCAGCCTGGGCGGCCGAGCCGAATACGTGGGCGGCACCATTACCCAAATCCCCCCCGGCTGCCAAGGAACGGTGCAGGCCATCGACGACAAGTTTTTTGTCTTTTATTCCGGCAAAGCCAGCTGGCGCGTACCGTACGAAAAGATCAACCTGGTGGAATACGGCGAAAAGGTGGACCGGCGCTACATGGCCGCCGTTCTCATCTCGCCGCTCTTCCTGCTGGCCAAGAAGCGCCAGCACTTCCTCACCGTGGGTTACTCCGATGAAGAAGATCGCCAGCAGGCTATGATTTTCAAAATCAACAAGGACGACATCCGCGCCACGCTCGTCATTTTGGAGGCGCGCACGGGCCGGAAAGTCGAATACCAGGACGACGATGCTCGCAAGAGCGGGAAGGGATAAGCCATGCCGTGGTTCCTGTTTGCCTTCTTATTGATTACTCCGACCGTGGGGCAGCCTCCCGATGAGCCATCCGCCGACGAACCCACCGCGGAGCAGCAATCCGCCGAGCAACTCGCCAAAGTCCGCCGCATCTACATCGCGATCCTGACAGGTGGCGACGATGCGCTGCAAATTCGCGACCTGCTCATGACCAGCTTGCACAACTCCAAACAGTTCATCATCACGGAAGAAGAAGACAAGGCCGACGCCGTGCTGAAAGGCGCCGGCACTGACGACGTCTTCACTGACACCTTCCAATCGACGGAAGGCATCAACGCGCACTCCCAATTCGGCGAGGGCAGCAGCCAGGGACTGCGCAATTATTCGAGCAGTAGCAGCAACCACTCCGGCGGCCTCTCCATCGGGGAGAACGACAGCCGCCGCACCGAGGAGCGCAAGCACGAAGCGATGGCGACAGTCCGGCTGGTCGGCAAGGATGGAGACGTGATCTGGTCCGCCACCGCCGAAAGCTTCGGCGCCAAATTCATGGGCGCCAGCGCCGATGTGGCCGACAAAATCGCTAAGCGCCTGGTCGCCGATTTCAAAGCCGCCAAGCAACAGCTGGCCGGTGAGCCACTAGCCACCAACCACCAGCTACCAGCCACCAACCACCAGCTACCAGCCACTAACCACCAGACACCAGCCACGAAATAGCCCCACGGCAGGCCGTGCAGCTTCTCGCCTCCTCTGCCGATCAACAGACTGGCATGTCCACCGCGGTGCCTGTTCTGCCAATCGCCAATCCCCGTCAGGCGGAACGCACGTTCCGGGTGATCTTACTCGTCTTGGCCGCCGTCGCCGCACTCGGCATCTTGGGTTACTTTGGCGTGCTCCTTTGGGCGCAGAACTGTTTCACCGGAGGCGAATGCGTGGTCGCCGCCCATGCCAGCATGCTGGTCCACGAGGGGACGCTCTATTACGACCTGAATCATTATCCCTACACGGTCGCTGCCTATACCCCGCTGTTCTATCTCCTCGACGCCGGTCTTCAAGCGATCGGGCTGCCGGTCTACACCGCCGGCCGCATTATTAGTTTCGCTGCAGCCCTCGGCATCGTCGCTCTCAGTTGGTATCTGACCTTGCTCTATACCAAAGAGCGATCGAGTGCCGCCATGAGCGCTCTGCTCTGCGCTTCAAGCTCCCTCTTGTTCGTCTGGGGTAGCGTCGGGCAGGTCGATGTTCTCGCCTTGTTCTGGGCGCTCGCAGCTTTCTATCTTTACTCTCGCTACACCCTTCTCCATGAAAAGACTCTGGTTTGGGCCGGCGTTTGTGCGTTGCTCGCCTTCTTCACTAAGCAGACCTTCCTCGCCTGCCCGGCGGCCATCTGCCTGCTGCTCTTTTTCTCTCGCCGCAAGATGACGGCCGTAAAGTTCGCATTGAGTTGCCTCGCGATTGCCGCCACCATCGTCCTATCGCTCGACGCAGCTTTGGGAGGCCGCTTCCTGGCCGATACGGTGCGCGCCAATATCGCGCCCTACTCCGTCGCCAAGCTGCTGTCTCATCTTCGCTACGCAATGGTGGTGGCAGGGCCTTTGATCTTGGTTGTTGCGCTAGGTGCACGCCAGGCTATGAGAAAGACCGGTGCGGCGCCGTTTGTGTACCTCGGCTTGGCCGCGTTGGTATTTCTCGGATCGGCGCCCAAGACCTTCTCCGATCTGAACTACCAACTCGAGTTCACCATCCTATTGATCCTCTGCGCCGGCTTGAGTCTCGATGGGCTCGATTTCTTTTCGCTCTCTTTCCAGCACGCCCGAACTTGGGTCACGTTGCTGCAGCTTCCCCTCGGCGTATTTCTGGTAGTGAATTACCGCACCACCGTTCCAACGCTTCTCATGCGTTTCGCCAATGAAGAGCAGTCTCGCGCGCAGGTTGCTGAAGTCCAAAGCAGTCTCGCCGATGGCGGCCGTGTCCTCTCGGCCGACTACAACTCCGTCGTTCGCCTCCGGGGCCGCCTGGATGTCGAAATGGCTTTTTACAATTTGCTGGTCGAGGTTGGCGCCGTGGATCCGGAGCCTTTGCGCCGGGATCTTGCCGCATCCGCCTTCTCCACCATCATCTTGATGGAGGACGTCCGGACCAGCCACACGCCGCTCGATGTCGAAGTATCAACGCTACCCGCCGCGCAGCTGGCGGAGATACGCAAACACTACGCACTGGTCAAGCGCATCCCGGGGCCGATCTTGGATGGCCTCTACGTCTATATGCCCCGTCTCCCGCCCGCCAACTAAGGGGGCCGTTTAGACGTGTCCCCAGAACGTATCCCACACGTACGCCGTGAAATTTCGCGTTTTTCGAAACCCCATCCGCTCGTATAACGCAATCGCTTCGGTGTTCGCTCCGGTCACTGTTAGCGTGACTTTGCGGCACCCGTGCCTTACTAGCGATCCCAGCGACCTTCGGATCAGTTCATACCCCGCTCCGGTTCCGCGCGCCGCTTTCGATACGCACACCTGCGTCACGTGTCCCACGTCCGCCTGCACCAAGCTCGCCAGACAGATCCCGGTCAGCCGGCCCGATCCGGGTTCCAGCGCTACGAACGACGCCGGCTGAAAGAAGCTCCCGCATCCCGGATACTGCACGATGTTCATCAGAAAGCGCCGCGCTCCGGCCGGCGAACAGTATTGGTCGTTAATCTCGCTGTCGATATGCCCCTGATACGCGCTGGCAATCAACGCCGCCGCTTCATCTTGCTTGCGCTCGGACCAGCTATCGAACCACATCGGCTGCGACGGATGCCTCTCCGGCAAACGCCCCGCCACCTCGGCCTCGATCTCCATGAAATTCCGCACGAACGTTCGCACATACTTGGATTCCGGCAGCGCGATCTTCGGACCCGTCCGCAACATCATCAGCTGCGATTCAATGCGCCGGATCAGCGGCGTCCTCATCAGCCCTTGCACTACCGTACTCAGCAATCGCTCCTCGTTCTCCACGCTGAGGTAATCCTTCATCACGTAAAGATCGCCGATCAGCCCCTTGCGCTCCTCGGCCACGTAATAGCAATATCCCGCCGGATACCCGTTGATCAGAAGTGCGTAGCCATTGAGCGCTTGGATTTCCAGAAAACGCCGGACCAGGCCGGCCGACCCGCGAAAGTCCCAGTCCAGCGTCTCGCGCCAGGCTTGGGTCTCTTCTGCCAGCAGAGGATCCAAATCGCCTCCCCGCAAATGACGCAACTCTACCACGCGCGCCTGCGGGGAATCCGAAACAGCCGCCATACCGCCAGCCTACACCGAAACAGGATGCCCAAGCCAGCATCGTTAAAGCCCTGCCATTAAAGCCCTGCGGAATTTCTGTCGAACCGAAAGGGTAGGAAAACCTATGCGCATTCTGAAAACGGGAATCGCACTGATGATCGGACTCATCACCTACGCAGCCATCTTCCAGCGCGAGGTTGCCCGTGCGATGGTTGGCAAGGCCACCGGGGGCAACCAGCCTTGCCCTTGGTCGCGGCTCGTTCGCTATCCTTGGGAATCGCAAAACTTCGCCAACCTGCAAAGCAAGGCGCAGCTTGAGCTGTCGGTTGAAAAAGAAGATGCCGGCTTGGGCATTCAACTCATTGGTACCTCGGGAAGAGCATTCTGGATTAAAAAGGAGGGTCAGGATCTGAATGGAAGCGCTCTTCTTGCGTACATCCTGGCCGAGCAGACCTGGGCCGCTCAGAATGATCCCGGGCACAGCGTAAAACCGGGCGATGTTGTGGTGGACGTCGGAGCTCACATCGGCACATTCGATGACGACGCTTTGCGCCGTGGCGCCTCGAAATGCATCCTGGTGGAACCGGATCCGGTGAACGTGGAGTGCATCCGCCGCAACTTTCCCCAAGAGATCGCCGCGGGCAAAATCGTCATCGTGCCGGAGGGTTCCTGGAGCTCGCGGTCCACCTTGGAGTTCACCTTGGGTTTGGCGAACTCGGGGACCGGCAGTTTTGTCCTGCACGAGACGGGGGCCAAGAGTATTTCGGTTCCCGTCCGGCCTCTGGACGAAATCCTCAGCAATCTGGGGATCTCACGCGTCGATTACATAAAAATGGACATCGAAGGCGCCGAGCGCGAAGCTCTGAAAGGCGCCGCCGGCACGCTTCGCCGTTCGAAGCCCGTCCTGATGATCGATTCCTATCATCGTTCGGACGACGATGTCGTTCTGCCTCGTCTGATTCACGAAGAAAATCCGGCCTACCGCGCTGCGTGCGTCGCTTGTTCGCCGGACCGGCTAGGCAGCCAGTCCCGGCTGGTCCCCTACATCGTTTTCTACAATTAGAATCTGCGCGCAACTTATGCTTTAGGGCCCTCACCTGGACGATGGCCGGCCACATAGCCGATCAGGCCGTTAAGTTTATCGGTGATTTCCGCCAGGTTTTCCTCGATCCGAATTCGAAACTTCTCCGACTCTATTTGAAGCCTCTCCGACTGGATTCGAAAATCGATCAGTTCGCGGATATGCTCGCTCTGCGTCTTCTCGATGTGGGCCATCACCACCATCGTCTCTTGCAACTCTTTGATGGCCGCTTGCATCTGCTCGCTGCTCATGGCGTGTCCATCAGTTTAACCCGGCTCGCCAACAAGGTGCGGACAGCACAGTGAAGCTCTCAGATGTCGCCGCGGCCGCGCTATCCTGAAAGCAATGCTGCGCTACCACGTAGCCTACTTCTTGCCTCGCGGGGACGACCGTATGGTGGTCGCGGAAGTCTTGGATTTCCCTGGCGTGGTTAGCCAGGGCTTCGACCTCGCCGATGCGCGCCTCATGATCGCCAGCGCTCTCGAAGACATCGCTCAGATACACCTCGAAGAAGGGAAGGCGCTACCTGTTCCAAATCCAGACGCGACGACCTGATCGAGCTGCTTTCGTTTTAAACTTGAGATCACAAATTGTGACCTCAAGATGGAACCGCACCATTAGATCCTCTTGCTTAAAGGCAAATCCCCGGGTCAGTCCAGGACAGACGGAGCTCCAATTCGTGATCTTCTTTCACTCGTAGGTTCGGAACCCTCCTCAACGTGGATGTTTCGGAGGAGATCTCCAAGTCATAGTCTCCTGGTTTGACGTCCTCAAACTGAAACTCGCCGTTCTTACCTGTACTGGTGGCCGCAACTATCCTCGGTGTACTTGCTACGAGCAGCGTAATGGTGAGACCGCTCAACGCAAACCCCGCTACGTGAGCGCTTCCAACCACCTTTGACTTGCCGTCACCATGTGGTAGCTTCGTTTCAGAAATACGCGGTTTTTTCGGCTTCCCTAGGCAAGGCCCCAGCGCCTTGACTTCGAGAGCAACCCTGCCCAAAGGCGTCTCCGTCCCGGCCTCAACGGACACCCCCAAGTCTTTGGCAAGGAAGCCAGTCTTTTGGATGCGCAACGTGTATGCTCCCGGCGTCAGACCAGCTATCACGAACTTGCCTGCAGCGTCAGTTTCGGTAGCCATGGCGGTGGGGCTTTGGACAATTACGTCGGCGCCAGGGAGACCCTCGCTCGTGACATCCACCACCGTGCCCGTGATGCTCCCCGGACTCTCCTGCGCAACAGCGCTTGCCATGCCGAGCGCCCAAAAGCCTACCCACCTCAGCCCCATACGTCTCCTCAGCATATCCCACACGCTACAATAAAATTTTCACGGAGGCCTAATGGCTGCACTTCCTCGGCGCACTTCTGTGCCCGTCAAAATCGGCGACGTTTGGGTGGGCGGCGACCACCCCATCGTCGTCCAGTCCATGACCAACACCGACACCGCCGACACCGCCTCCACCGTCAACCAGGTCATGGCGCTCGCCCAGGCCGGCTCCGAGCTCGTCCGCGTCACTGTCAACAACGAAGCCGCCGCTCAGGCCGTCCCCAAGATCGTCGACACGCTCGACAAATTCGGCGTCCGCGTCCCCATCATCGGCGACTTCCATTACAACGGCCACATCCTCCTCAAGAAGTACCCGGACTGCGCCCGCGCCCTCGCCAAGTACCGCATCAATCCCGGCAACGTCAACATCGGCAAGAAGCACGACGACAACTTCCGCACCATGATTGAGGTGGCCATCGAGCACAATCGCCCCGTCCGCATCGGCGTCAACTGGGGTTCGCTCGATCAAGCGCTGCTAACGCGCATGATGGACGAAAACTCGCGCCTGCCCGAGCCGCTCGACGCCATGGAAGTCACCATGAACGCTATCGTCGCCAGCGCAATCCTCTCCGCCCGGGCCGCCGAACACTACGGACTCGGCCGCGACAAGATCATCCTCAGCGCCAAGGTCAGCGGCGTCCAGGATCTCATCATGGTTTACCGCAAGCTCGCCGCCCAGTGCGACTACGCGCTGCACCTCGGACTCACCGAAGCCGGCCTCGGATCGAAAGGCATCGTCGCCACCACCGCCGCACTCTCGGTGCTGTTGCAGGAAGGCATCGGCGACACCATTCGCGCCTCGCTCACTCCGCTCCCCAATGGCGACCGCACCGAAGAAGTCATCGTCTCCCAGCAAATCCTGCAGGCTCTCGGGCTGCGTAGCTTCACTCCGCAGGTCACCGCCTGTCCCGGCTGCGGCCGCACCACCAGCACGTTCTTCCAGGACATGGCTGACCAGATCCAGACCTACCTGCGCGAACAGATGCCCGCCTGGAAGGAGCGCTACGCCGGCGTTGAAGAGATGAAGGTGGCCGTGATGGGCTGCGTCGTCAACGGCCCCGGCGAGTCCAAGCACTCCCACATCGGCATCTCGCTGCCCGGCACGTTCGAAGAGCCCGTCGCGCCGGTCTACGTCGACGGTAAGCTCTCCGTCACGCTGCGTGGTGACCACATCGTCGCCGAATTCATCCAAATCCTTGATAAATACGTCGACCGCCGCTACGCCGCCCGCGTCGCCGAAACCACGGCGGTGTAGCCTGCCCGGATACGCGGCCAATCCGCAAGGTTTTCGACCAAGCTGCTCTTACCCCCAGGTCTGTTTTCCCTACTGGCGATCGCAATGCTGATTGCTGCGTTTAATGACAGGTGCATTGCTTCACGCGAGCAGTTCACAATGGGCGTTATTGTTTCACATGAGCCCGATATACAACTCAATGACCGATTTCGCCGAGCTCGCGGACACCTGGCGCGGCGGTGGCTTCGTTGTGGTAACTCTCTGCGCCGTCTTTGTAGCGATCGTTGTTCTACTCGATCTCACAGTCGGCCGGACCGGGACAAGGCGCCCAAGCCGTCCACAGATAGATTCACTTGATTGCGTACGGAGGATAACCGTACAATGAACCTGGGAGATACCGCCGCGTGCCATCCGCCGTAAAATCCAAAACCTTCCGCTTCGATGCCCGCATCAACGAAGAGCAGAAACTCCTCATCCAGCGCGCCGCCGACCTCGAAGGCCGCTCCATGACGGACTTCGTCCTCCACAGCGCCGAAATCGCCGCCGAGCGAACCATCCAACGCCGCGCCACGCTCATGCTGACCGCGCGTGAGACAGAAGCTTTCGTCGACGCTGTCCTGAAACCGGCCCCTCCCGGCTCCGTCATGCGCCGTGCCGCTCATGATTACCGGCGAAAAATCGCGCCGCGGTGACCGATTCTCATCCCTTCGAATATTCCGTCGAGCCCTTCAACGCCTCTCACGACCGGCTCGCTTTCCACTCCGGCGTCCCAGATCTTGATCGCTACCTCCACCAGCAAGCCGGCCAAGACGCGAGACGGAAAGCCGCCGCGCCTTTCGTCATGCTGGACAAAGCCGGTTCCATCGTCGGTTACTACACGCTTTCGGCCTACACCATTCACTTAAGCGAACTGCCTGAGGCACTTTCGAAAAAGCTTCCTCGCTACCCGCGCCTTCCGGCCACGCTCTTGGGCCGCTTGGCCATCGCAAGTTCCCATCGGGGCAAGAAACTAGGTCGCTTCCTCCTCATGGACGCTCTGCACCGAAGCTGGAAAGCTACCGCCGAAGTGGGTTCCGTTGGCGTCGTCGTAGACGCGCTGGATGAATCCGCTCTGGCTTTCTACCGTCATCACGAATTCCAATCGTTCCCTGGCCATCCCGGCAAGCTCTTCCTCGCCATGGCCACTATCGAAAAAGCATTGAATCACTGACTGGGTCGCCGCGTTCACGCGCCCTATCGTCAGATATTCCTCGCCCCTCCAACAGCTTACTCGCTAAGGAAACCCGCACTCCGCCTTACTCCTGCTACCATGTTCCCGCAATGTGTTCCACCCACCTCGCCCCGTCCCCGGAGCCGACGGCTCAAAGCGAATCAGACGGATTGCTCCATATTTGTGAAATTACAAAACGAACCCAACAAGTCGTTGAAAACACAGCGAACCCGTCGAACGGAACCGGCAATGTTCGAGAAAATGCGTCGCCGCCCCCCTGATGCGCTGTACCCTTGCCAATCCCCAATCCGAATTGCCAATCCGCCAAGATTCCAAAACTACGCCACTGTCCACACCATGCTCTCTCCGCCGCCCCACCGCCATTCCCACCCGGCGTCCGGTGTGTTACCTATAGGAGCAACAGATCTCGAAAACAGTGGCCCAACGCCACGGTCGCAACCAGCATGGATTTCGTCGAGCAAGTCAAATCCTCCGTTGACATCGTCAAAGTCATCGGCGAATACGTGCGCCTGAAGAAAGCCGGCGGCTCGCCGCGCTACACCGGGCTCTGCCCCTTCCACACTGAAAAGACGCCGTCGTTCTCGGTCCATTCCACTCACCAGTTTTTCAAGTGCTTCGGCTGCGGCCAGAGCGGCGACCTTTTCAAGTTCGTCATGGAAATCGAGCGCATCAGTTTCTTTGAGGCGCTCAAGCTGGTGGCCGAGCGCAACGGCATCGCCATGCCGAAACGCGAATACGCGGATCCGGATGCCAAGCTCCGAGCCGCGCTGATGGAGATGCATGAGATCGCCGCCCGCACGTTCCAAGGCAACTTAAACGCTCCGGCCGGTGCTCAGGCGCGCCAGTATCTCGCGAGCCGCAACGTAACCGCCGAGCAGATCGCCGAGTTCGGCCTCGGCCTCTCCGATCCTTCCGGCAACCAGTTGGTCCGTCAATTGGAATCGCGCTTCGCTCCCGAGCAACTGGAGCAATCAGGCCTCGTTGCCAAGCGCCAAGAGAGCGCGGGCTTCTACGATCGTTTCCGCGGACGGCTGATGTTCCCCATTCACAACGAGTCCGGCAAAGTGATCGGCTTCGGAGGCCGCGCGTTGCGTCCCGGCGACGAGCCCAAGTATCTGAACTCGCCCGAAACCGCGCTCTATCGCAAGAGCTACGTGCTTTACAACCTGCATCGCGCCAAGGACGCCGTGCGCAAGTCGGATTTTTCGGTGCTGGTGGAAGGCTACATGGACGTCATCGGCGTCTACTCCGCGGGCGTTCATAATGTCGTCGCCAGCTGCGGTACGGCGCTCACCAACACGCAAGTCCGCGCGCTCAAGCGCCATTCCGAACGCATCGTGGTGAATTTCGATCCCGACACCGCCGGAGCCAATGCCGCCGAGCGATCCATCCAAATGCTGCTTGACGAAGGACTGCGTGTGCGCGTCCTCGAGCTAGGCGGCGATCTCGATCCCGACGAATTCGTCAAGGCTTCGGGCGCCGATGCCTACCGCCAGCGTCTCGAAAAGGCCCCAGTCTATTTCCACTGGCTGGCCGACCGTGCGCGTCAGAAATTCGACATGCGCACCGTCGAGGGAAGACTGGATGCCTTCAAGTTCCTCGCGCCCGCCATCCAGCGCATCACCGACCGTTTGGAGCGCTTTGCCGTCGCCAACGACGTGGCCGATTACTTAGGCGTCGACGAGAAACTGGTGCGCGACCATTTCAGCAAGGGGGCCGTGGAACACCCCGCGGCGCCGCGCCGGCCCGAGATGCCCGCCACCGAGCGCTTGCTGCTGCATTCGTTACTCGCCAGTGAGATGGCCCGGTCGCAAGTGATCCCCGAATTGGGCGCCCTCGGCGCGGTCGACCGCTTCGTGTCCCGCAATGTGTTTCAGGCCCTGTTTGCAATGCATTCCGATGGGTCACCGTTTCGGTTTTCCGACCTCGAAGGCCGCCTTTCCGAAGCCGACCGCGACCTATTGTCGTCGGCCGTTTTTGCCGATGACAGATTAGACGAGAAGATGGCTCTCAGGGTGGCAACGGACTGCCTGGACAAGTTCAAAACGTTGGAGTCGGAGTCCGAGGTAGCCAGCCTCCGGGCGCAAGCCAGGGCCGCCGAAAAAGCCGGTGACATTCAGGAGGCCATGCGCCTGAACGTATTAATGACTCGAATGGACGAACTACGAAGACGCAGCCGAAAGGCCGTGGGCGGTGTTGTACACTAAATGAGATCGGGGTTAAGCGCAAAGGGTGCGGCGCGCACCACCAGGCAATCTATGAACTCGCTGGTGCCGCGCTCTGTTTTGCGCGGGTTCCCGATGAACATCGCTGGTAAGCGGGGTGCCAGTGGCAACCAATGAAAAATTCGGCCGGTTGAAGCATCTCATGGAAGTGGGCAAAGAAAAGGGATTCGTTTTGTACGACGAAGTCAACGACCTGCTCGCCGAAGAGTTCCCCTCCGGCCGCGAGTTCGAGGATTTGCTTACCGACCTCGACACCGCCGGCGTCGAGATCCTGGAAGAGCCCAAGCTCGACTTCGAGAAATCCAAAGACGAACCCGACGACTTCGGCGACCTGGAACTTACCCAGGAAACCGGCGACAAAACCAACGATCCCGTCCGCATGTACTTGCGCGAAATGGGCACCGTGCCGCTGCTCACGCGCGAAGGTGAAATCGAGCTTGCCAAGCGCAATGAACGGGGACAATGGGCGGTCCGCAAGGCGCTCTCGCGCTCCGCATTGGTGATCCGCGAAATCATCCAACTGGGTGAGGATCTCCAGCGTGGCGTTGCCTCCGTCCGCGACGTTCTGGTCCTTCCCGAATTCGTCATCACCGACGAGGACTTTACCACCCAACTCAACGAACTGCTCGCCCAGATCGCCGAAATCGAGAAGTATTACAAAAAGAGCCTGCAATTTCGCCAGAAGTTGCAAGCCGTGTCGCGCCAAATGAAGCCCAAGCAGCATCGCGGCCTGCGCTACGGCCTGGCGCGAAACATGGTGCAGATCTCCCGGATCATCCGTAACATCGCATTCAGCACTTCGGTCCGCCGTAGTCTGGCCGACCGGTTGCGCTGCTCGGTGGAAGAGCTAAAGCCGCTCGAGCGCGAGATTGCCAAGATCCAGCGCAAGCTCGAAGAGCCCGCCAACGGCACCCATCCGGCGCGCGATTTGCGCAAGGAACTTCGCCAGTCCGGCCAGCGCATTCAGCAATTGGAAGAAGATTGCGGAGCCACTGCCACCGAGCTGCGGCGCACCTTGCAAATCGTCGAGCGCGGCGAGCAGGAAGCCGAAACCGCCAAAAAGCAGCTCATCGAAGCCAACCTGCGCCTGGTGGTTTCCATCGCCAAGCGCTACACCAATCGCGGCCTCCAGTTCCTTGATCTGATCCAGGAAGGCAATATCGGCCTGATGAAGGCCGTCGACAAGTTCGACTACCGGCGCGGCTATAAGTTCTCCACCTACGCCACCTGGTGGGTACGGCAGGCCATCACACGCGCCATCGCCGATCAGGCCCGCACCATCCGTATCCCGGTGCACATGATCGAGACCATCAACAAGCTGGTCCGCACGCAGCGTATGCTCCAGCAGGAACTGGGGCGCGAACCAACTACCGAAGAGCTTTCCGTCAAGATGGAGCTGCCCGTAGGCAAGGTTCGCAAGGTGCTGCGCATCGCCCAGGAGCCGATCTCGCTCGAAACGCCCGTGGGCGAAGAGGAAGAGTCCCACTTGGGCGATTTCATCGTCGACCGGCGCGTGGTGTCGCCTTCGGAAGCCGTCATCAACCTGAACCTGCGCGAGCAAACCGCCGAAGTGCTCAAGACGCTCAGCCCGCGCGAAGAAAAAATCATCAAAATGCGCTTCGGTCTGCAGGACGGCAGCGAGCACACGCTCGAAGAAGTGGGCCAGCACTTTGCCGTCACCCGCGAGCGCATCCGCCAGATCGAAGCCAAGGCGCTGCGGAAACTGCGGCATCCCAGCCGAAGCCATCGGTTGCGCGCATTCCTCGACACGTCTTTGCACGAATAAAGACTCACGAATAAACTTCCCGCACCCGCTCCCGAATTTTTTCGGGCACCAGATGTTCCCACCGCCCACCCCGCGCGATCCGCTCCCTGACCTCCGTTGACGAGACCTCTTCGAACCCGCTCCCCACATCCAACGCGTGAATTCGGCTGCGATATTCCGCTGGCGGCGAAAAGTGGCCTCCTCGCGGCGCGACCAGCAGTTCAAATTCGCTGAGCATTTCCTCCACGACGCCCGCGCGGCCATAGTCCCAGTGCAGCATCCGCTCGGCCGCGTCGCGTCCGCAGATCAATGACAACTGGACCTCCGCGCCATAATGGTCGCGGCACTCGCGCGCGATGTCGATAAACAATCCCTGTTCGGTAGACGCGATCGCGTGTGGGATGGCCAGTCCGGCGGCGTCCAGCATCTCCACTCGCTGCTCCAGCGTCGCGCCGCTATAGTCCTTGTGAGGGAATACTCGCGGGACTACGCAAACGATCAGATCTACCGACCGGCTGGCGGCCACCGCCAGTTCCAGGTGCGCAATCGTAGGCGGGTTAAAGCTTCCTGCCAAGATCCCGGCCTTGTGCGGTTTTCGAGAAACTTGGCGATAGAACTCCAAGCCTTTCAGTATAGAGTTTTCGCGCTCCAATGCCTTTAGGTGGCGTGAGTTAGCAAGATAAGGCCCCTCTTAGATCAAGGTAGGGTAAGAACCCGACAGATATGAAAGCACTTTGGTTCTAAAGTGAATACATATGCTGTACTGGATTTGTCCTGAGTGCGGGCGCGAATGCTCGCCGGCCGTCCGGGAATGTCCTAGCTGTATGGCGCCTCCGCTGAGCGCGGCGCGCAATTCGCACGTTCAGGAGTCGGCCGTCCAGCAGCCCCGAGCTGTCCAGCAGCTCAGTCAGCAACCGGTCCGGGAGCGAACCAGCGCCAGCTGGGAACTACTCGCGCTCGCGGAGAACTTCCAGTCACGTCCCTCGGTGGCATCGTTGACAGATGCTACGTTGCTAACGGCTGCTCCCGTTGAACCCGGACTCTCGCAGCAGCTGGCGCCGCTCGATCATTTGCCCGTAAGCCCGGCTCACCCGGCTCGCTCCAAACCCGTGACGGTGAGCGTCGCGCCTATCCCGGTTCGCCTTTCCTCGACGGCGGTTTTGCCTGCCGCCACCCCAGTCCGCGCACGGTCTGGCTTCCTGCTCGAGGACCCCGTGCCGGCCGGTAAAGTCGGTTTTCGAGCTGCGCGCGGCGGGGAGTCCCGGCTGATCGAACAGCCCGCCGAACCGCTGCCTTCCGCCCGGCGATCCGTCGCCTTTATTCGTGATCAAATGCCGGGGTCCGCGCACGGCGGAATGCCTGTCGCGGATCTTGCGCCAGTGAGCGACCTGCGGCTGAAACCGCTGGTTCTTTCTCAAAATGGATCACCGAAAGATCACGGCGATGCGGTTTCTGCGCCTCCGGCCTACGCCGCCCGCGTGCCGGTGTTCGCCCCCGTCCGGCTCAAGCTCGCGGGCGCATCTCTGGCCGAGCTCCAGAGTGCTCTCAAGACTTCCGTCGAGGAGCACGATCGGGCGGCCATCCAAGCCGTTGAGGCATCCTTCTACGAAAAGCCTGCAGTGTGCCTGCTACCTGCCCCTGCGGAAATCGTGACGGCGCCTGCGCCTCCCGCCCGGCAGTGGTTGCGAGCCCAGAAACCGAAACTCACGCCGGTAGCGCCCCAGAATGCGGGACTCGCGGCTCTGGCCGCCGGACCGCGGACGCCAACGCTCGCCGGTCCCAGCCTTCCGCATCAGCTTCTCAATCTCGACCTCCGGAATTCCAGCTTGCGCCGCAAACGGTCGCCCTCCTGGCCGATCAGCCTGCTCCTAGCCATTGTTCTGATCTTAGGCGTGGTAGCTGTGCTCCAGTACGTGACGCAGGATCGCGATACCACAGCGGCTTCGACCGCCGCATCTACCGCGGCTCCGGTCCCGGCAACCAAGGCCGCGCCTGCGCCGCTGCGTGTGGCGCAGGAGCATCCCTCCGCCCGATCGGTGGAAGTGGCCGGCGTTCGGATTGTCACCGGACCAAACAAGAGGCCGCAACTGGAGTACGTGGCGATCAATCACTCCGCCAGCGAAATTACCGGCTTGAGCATTCGCATCGCGGTTCGCTCCGTGGAAGCGCTGGAGGACGCGCCCCTTTTCAGCGTCTCCAATGCGATTCCGTCTCTCGGGCCGAATCAATCGAAGGAAATCCGAACCGAACTGGATCCCTCAATCCAACCGTCCTCGATTCCGGACTGGCATTCTCTGCGCACCGAAGTCCTGATCGCGCGCCAGTAACGCTCCGAAGACCCGCTCCGCCATGCGCCGATAGTGCGATGATAGCGGCGTGCCATCGAAAACAACGCCGCTAGCAAAGCCGAAAAATACGCCGCGCGCAACCCCGCCCAAACTGGTTCCTCGCCCCAAGACCGCCGCCGAGCGCGCCGCGCGCGTCCGCAAGATTCTCCAGATCCTCGACCAGCTGTATCCCCATCCCACCGTGCCTCTGCACCACCGCAATTGCTGGGAGTTGCTGGTCGCCACCATCTTGTCGGCGCAGTGCACCGACAAGCGCGTCAACGAAGTGACGCCCGCTCTGTTTCAGAAATATCCAACCATCCAGGACTTTGCGGCGGCCAACCAGGCGGAACTCGCCAGCCACATCCGTTCTACGGGGTTCTTCAACAACAAAGCTAAGTCGTTGATTGGAGCGGCGCGCAAGATCCTCGCCGATTTCGGCGGCCAAATCCCCAAGACCATGGATGAGATGCTGACCGTCCCAGGAGCCGCTCGAAAAACTGCGAACGTGGTCCTCGGGGCTTGTTACAACGTCCACGAGGGGATCGTGGTGGACACCCACGTGCAACGCAACGCGCAGCGGCTGGAGCTGACCAAAAACACCAACCCGGTAAAGATCGAGCAGGATCTGATGAAGATCATCCCGCGCGAGAAATGGTTCGAATTCCCGCTGCAGCTCATTTATCACGGCCGCGCGCTATGCGTGGCGCGCACTCCGAAATGCGCCGAGTGCAAACTGGATCCACTCTGCTACGCCAAGGACAAAACAGTTTAGCCCGGAACTCTACCACGACCATACCGAACCGCAACCACCACTTCCCGGAATCGACGCTCAAGAAAGTGCGCGGACCTGTCGATAAACAACCGTGCCAGTGCGCCGCACCGGCCTCGGAGGAGATTTATGTCTCGCATGCGATGGGCGTCTTGCGCAGCCGTATTAGCGGTCGCCTCACTTTTTCCCATCTCACTGGCCGCGCAGAGCCGCCGGCAGCCGCTCCTTACGGAACGAATCGATGAGGCCGCGCTCCACACGCTCGCAGGCAATACGCGCCCGGAAGCAAACCGGCAGAACGATCGCGGCGCGGTCGACGACAGTTTTCCGATGGAGCACATGCTGCTCCAGTTGCGGCGCTCGCCTCAACAGGAGGACGCCGTCCGCGAGCTGATCGACGATCTACACAATGCGAATTCGCCCAGGTTCCACCAATGGCTGACGGCCGAAGAATTTGGCAAGGACTACGCCCCGGCCCCCGAGGATATGGACAAGATCGCAGCGTGGCTGGAATCGCACGGCTTCACGGTCAATATGATCTATCCGAGCGGAATGGTGATCGATTTCTCGGGCACGGCGTCCGCGGTGCGGTGGGCATTCCATACCCCCATTCACTACTTTGAAGTGAACGGCAAGAGGCACATCGCGAACGCGTCAGACCCTCAAATCCCGGCGGCCTTCGCGCCCGTAGTAGCCGGAGTGGTCTCGATGCACGATTTTCGGCCGCACTCCATGAAGACCGTTCATCGCGACTACACTTACGTCTCCGGCGGCGTGCCCAATCAGGCAGTAGTGCCGGCGGATTTGGCGACCATCTACGATCTGAATCCTCTGTTTAAGAGCGGCTACACCGGCAAGGGCCAAACCATCGCCGTGATCGAGGACAGCAACCTGTTCTCCACTGCCGATTGGTATACGTTCCGGTCCACGTTTGGACTGGCGGCCTACAGCTCCGGTTCTCTCACCACGCTTCAGCCGGCGCCAGGTTCTGGCAGCAACAACTGCGGGAACCCCGGCCTGGGGAGCGGCGATGACGGCGAAGCGATTCTGGATGCTGAATGGGCCTCCGCGGCCGCGCCGGGAGCCCGCATTGTCGTTGCGGCCTGCGCCGATACTTACACTACGTTCGGCGGCCTCATTGCGATCGAGAACCTCGTGAATAGCCCCAAGCCGCCCGCCATCGTGAGCATCAGTTACGGCGAGTGCGAAGCGGAAAACGGCGCATCCTCGAATGCTGCGTTCAGCGCCCTTTATCAGCAGGCGGTGGCCGAGGGAGTATCGATCTTCGTCTCGGCGGGCGATGAGGGAGCAGCCAGTTGTGACGCCACTGGCATCGCCGCAACCCACGGAATCGGGGTCAGCGCCTTGGCTTCCACCCCCTACAATGTCGCAGTCGGTGGCACCGATTTCTCAGACACCGCCTCGGGGACTAACGATACCTATTGGAACAGCAGCAACAGCAGCGACTATGGCTCGGCGCTGTCCTACATCCCCGAAACGCCCTGGGACGATTCCTGCGCAGGCGGACTGCTGGTGAACTTCTTGGGCTATTCTACGGCGTCCGGCCCAGATAGTTTCTGTGCCACCCGCTACGCAGAGGACGGGGGGTTCCGAACCGTCGCCGCCGGAAGCGGCGGTCCCAGCGGCTGCGCTTCCGGATCGCCCTACGTCTACGGCATCGTCGGTGGCACGTGCAAAGGCTATGCCAAACCGTCGTGGCAAACTGGTGTGCTCGGCATTCCTAACGACGGCGTGCGCGACATCCCCGACGTCTCTTTGTTCGCCGCCAACGGCCTGTGGGGTCACTACTATGTTTTCTGCTGGAGCGACACCGCCAATGGAGGCGCTCCCTGCCTGGGCGCTCCCAGCGGATGGGCCGGCGCCGGCGGGACATCCTTCGCTTCGCCGATCCTGGCCGGCATCCAGGCGCTGGTGAACCAGAAGCAGGGCGGCGCGCAGGGCAATCCGAACTACGTCTACTACAAGCTGGCCGCCCGCGAATATGGCCCGCAGGGCTCATCTACCTGCGACTCTTCGAAAGGCCCGACTTCAGCCGCCGCCGGTTGCATCTATCATGACGTCACGCAGGGCGACATTGCCGTAAACTGCGCGGGCTCGGCCAATTGCTATGGAGCTGGCGGAAATCAGCCCGGCCACTGGTTAGGTGCCGCCGATGGTGCGCTGTCGATTTCCGACACATCGTTCACGCCGGCTTTCAGCGCGGCAACCGGGTGGGATTTTGCCTCGGGCATCGGAACGGTGGACGCTTATAATCTCGTCATGAACTGGACCGCCGGACAGTAGTTCGATACCCAGCCGTGACCGCGAGCCATATTCGAGCGTGGAGGGAGCGGTTGGGCACTAGTCGGCCGAGCTGTGCACAAGGTCCGGCACCCGTTCGCCCCTCCACCGCAACCGCAGCCGGTCGAGCGAGAGATAGACCACCGGCGTCGTATAAAGGGTCAGCAGCTGGCTTACAATCAGGCCGCCGATAATTGTAATTCCGAGCGGCCTTCTCAGTTCCGAGCCCACTCCATGGCCGAGCGCTAACGGCATCGCGCCCAGCAATGCCGACATGGTGGTCATCAGGATGGGCCGGAAGCGCAGCAGGCATGCCTTGTAGATCGCGTCGCGCGGCCGCAGTCCTTCGGCGCGTTCGGCTTCGATAGCGAAATCGATCATCATGATGGCGTTCTTCTTGACGATACCGATCAGCAAAATAATGCCAATCATCGCGATGATGCTTAAGTCCGTGTGCGACATGAGGAGCGCCAGCATGGCGCCCACGCCCGCCGATGGCAATGTCGAAAGAATCGTGATGGGGTGCCAGCAGCTCTCATACAACATGCCTAGCACGATGTAAACCGTGATGAGCGCGGCCGCAATCAGGATCGGCTCATTGCGCAGCGAGTCCTGGTAAGCTTGCGCGGTGCCGGCGAAAAGAGTGTGAATGGTATCGGGCAGGCCCACTGTGCGAGCCGTCGCCTCAACGGCGTCCACCGCGTCTCCGAGCGCCACTCCAGGCGCGAGGTTGAAGGAAATGGTCACCGCCGGAAACAGCCCCTGGTGATTTACCGCCAGCGGAGCCACCGAAGAGGTGTAGCGGCTGATCGCGTCGAGCGGCACGGTCCCGCCCCGGGGATCGTTTACATAGATCTGGCGCAGGAACTCCGGATCCTGCCAGAAGCGCGGCGCCGCTTCCATCACGACGTGATACTGATTGAGCGCGGTGTACATGGTGGAGACCTGGCGCTGGCCAAAGGCATCGTACAGCACGTTGTCGATGAGCTGGGACGAAATCCCGAAGCGCGCGGCGGTATCGCGATCGTATTTCACAACTGCCTGCAAGCCGCCGTTCTGCTGATCGGTATTAACATCGCTGATCAAACGAAGGCGCCGCAACGCCGACAGCATTGGTGGGGCGTATTTCGTCAGGTCCTGGATGTTGTCGCCGCGCATGGTGAACTGATACGTGGCGGCGCTGTTGCGCCCGCCCACGCGCACATCCTGGTTGGCTTGCATATAATTGGTCGATCCGCGGATGACGGCCAGCTTGGGACGCAGCCGTTCGATGACGTCATAGACCGAAACCTTGCGTTGCGCCAATGGCTTCAACTGGATCTGCATGCGTGCCGTATTGAGGGTGTTTCCGTAGCCGCCGCTGCCTCCGGTGTATCCGGCTACGGTCTCCACCGCCGGATCCTGCTGGACGATCTTCACCATCTGCTGGAGGCTCCCTTGCATGGCTTGGAAGGAGGTGTCCTGATCGGCGATGATGGTCCCGTTCAATCGCCCATTGTCCTGCTGCGGGAAAAAGCCTTTGGGAACGTGAATGAACAAATAGACGTTCAGCGCGATGGTGGCCGCGAGCACGCCCAGGGTAATCGAGGGATGGCGAAGCACTCGGTCGAGCGTCCTCCCGTACAGGCCAACGATCCAATTGAACCCCCGCTCGCTGGTCCGATACAGCCAGCCGTGCGACGTGTGCTCCTTGAGCAGGTGGGCGCACATCATGGGCGTGGTGGTCAACGAAATCGCCATGGAAATCGCGATTGCCACCGACATCGTGACGGCGAATTCGCGGAACAGGCGGCCGACGATACCGCCCATCAGCAGCAGCGGAATGAACACCACGATCAGCGACACGCTGATGGTGAAAACCGTCGACCCAATCTCGCGCGCGCCACGCAGAGCCGCGGCGAAAGGCTTCATGCCGGCCTCCAGATACCGCGTGATATTTTCAATCACCACGATGGCGTCGTCCACCACAAATCCAGTGGAAATGGTCAAAGCCATGAGCGAGAGATTATCCAGGCTGTAACCGCAGAGATACATCACACCGAATGTTCCGATCAAGGAAATCGGGACGGCCACGCTCGGAATCATAGTGGTGCGGGGGCTTTTTAAGAACACGAAGACCACCAGAATCACCAGCATTATCGATATGAGCAGCGATCTTTCGATATCGCGCACCGAAGCACGGATGGTCACAGTCTGATCCTGCACGACGTTCAACCTGATGGATTGAGGAATAGCAGCCTTGAGCTGCGGGAGCGCCGCGCGAATCCGGTCTACCGTGTCGATGATATTCGCGCCGGGCTGCCGGTTTATGCCGATGTTCACCGCACCCTGGCCGTTCGATATTCCCATATTGCGGACATCTTCGACTGAATCGATGACATCGGCGACATCGGACAACCGCACGGGCGCGCCGTTCTTGTAAGCCACCAGCAGCGGCCGATAGTCCTTGGCTTTGAAAATCTGATCGTTGGCTCCTACTTCCCAGATGTGGAACCCGTCTGAAAAATGTCCTTTAGGAATATTGGCGTTGGAACTATTTAAAACACTGCGCACCTGCTCCATGCCGATGTTGTACTTGTTGAGCGCCATTGGATTCAGCTCAACCCGCACGCCCGGTAACGCACCGCCCTGCGCATTTACCTGACCGACGCCTTTGATCTGGGAAAGCTTCTGCACGATGATAGTTGAAGCGGCATCGTAGAGCTGACCGCGATCGAGCACATTCGACGTCAGGGCAATTTGGAATATTTGCTGTTCGGCCGGATTGACCTTGCGGTAGCTCGGATTATTGGGCAAATTCGTTGGCAGATATCCGCGCGCGGCGTTGATGGCCGCTTCCACATCGCGCGCCGCGGAATTGATGTCGCGATTCAATTCGAACTGCAGAGTGATGCCCGTGCCGCCCAGCGTGCTGGTGGACGTCATTTCGGTAACCGCGGCAATGCGGCCAAACTGGCGTTCGAGCGGCGTCGCCACCGATGACGCCATGGTTTCGGGGCTGGCGCCGGGGAGGCTGGCGTTCACGAAAACGGTCGGGAAATCCACCTGCGGCAAGGGGGATACGGGGAGCAGGCTATAAGCCACACCACCAGCAATGGCAATCGCAACGGTCAAAAGGGTGGTGGCAATCGGACGATGAATAAATGGTTCGGAGATATTCATGCGCTAGTCGCCCATCTCCGGCGCCAGACCGGGGTCCATGGCGGGCTCCGTGCGCTTGCCGCGCGCCAGCCGGTCGAACCAAAGGTAAATTACCGGTGTCGTGTACAGGGTCAGGAGCTGGCTGAAGATGAGTCCTCCCACCATCGTGATTCCTAACGGCCGCCGCAGCTCCGATCCAACTCCGGTGCCGAGCGCGAGCGGCAGACCGCCCAGCAGCGCCGCCATGGTCGTCATCATAATGGGCCGAAACCGCAACAGACACGCCTGATAAATGGCCTCCGTCGGCGGCATGCCCTGGTGCCGTTCGGCGTCGAGCGCAAAGTCGATCATCATGATACCGTTCTTCTTCACAATGCCGATCAGCAGAATGATGCCGATGAGTGCGACGACGCTAAAATCGCTGTGGCAGATGAACAGCGCGAGCAGTGCGCCGACACCCGCCGATGGCAGCGTCGAGAGGATCGTGATGGGATGGATGTAGCTCTCATAGAGCACGCCCAGCACGATGTAAACCGTGATCAAAGCGGCCAGGATCAAGATTGGCTCGTTCGCGAGGGATGCCTGAAACGCCTGGGCCGTGCCTTGAAACGCGCCTTGGATGCTGGCCGGCATCTGCAGTTCATCTTTCACGCGATTGACGTCGTTCACAGCGTCGCCGAGCGAGGCGTCGGGCGCGAGATTAAACGACAGCGTCACCACCGGGAACTGTCCCTGGTGATTCACAGTAATCGGAACGGACACCTGTTCCAGGCGTGTGAATGCGCTGAGCGGCACCTGGCTTCCGCTGGTGAAAACCAGAGACGACGGCGCCGGTCCTCCGTTGAAGGCGCTTCCGGACGAGCCCGTCGCCGGGGCGCCGACCGATTGGCCCGCGGTAGCCTGTGCCACCGATGCGCTGGACGGGCCGAAGCCCGCCGTAGCCGTCGTACCGCCGGATACCAGCCCCGAGCCACCAGTTCCCGCCGCCGAGCGAATATATAAATCACGCAAATCGATAGGATTGTTTTGGAAGTTTCGCTTCAATTCCAGGACCACGTGATATTGGTTCAACTGGGTGAACATGGTGGAGACTTCGCGCTGGCCGTAGGCGTCGTAAAGCGTGTTGTCAATGGCGGAAGGCGTGATACCAAGCCGCGAAGCCGTATCGCGATCAAAGACCACTCGCACGCGCAGACCGTTCACCTGCTGATCGGTTGCCACATCGCGCAACTCGGGCAGTTCTTGCAGCCTGGCCACCATCCTCGGCACGAACGAGTTCAATTCGTCGGCGTTGGGATCTTCCAACGTGTATTGGAACTGTGTGCGGCTGACGCGATCTTCGACGGTGAGATCCTGCACCGGCTGCATATACAAAGTAATGCCCGCCACCGCGGTCAATTCCGGTTGCAATCGGCGGATTACATCGCTCGCGCTGATCTTGCGGTCTTCGAGCGGTTTCAAATTGATCTGGATGCGTCCCGTGTTCAGCGTGGTGTTGGTTCCATCGATACCAATGAAAGACGACAGGCTCTCGACGGCCGGGTCCCGCAGAATCACTTTCGCCAGCGCCTGCTGCCGCTCGGACATGGCCCGGAACGAGATGGTCTGCTCGGCTTCGGATACGCCTTGGATCACGCCCGTGTCTTGAATAGGGAAGAACCCTTTCGGGATCTTCAGGAACAAAACAACTGTCACAACCAATGTGGAAGCGGCCACCAGCAGCGTCAGCGGCTGATTCCGCAGCACCCATCGCAGCGTCTTAGCGTAAAGCGCGATCACCGCGTCGAAACCACGCTCAGAGGCGCGGTAGAACCGGCCCTGCTGGCTGTCGGGTGTGTGCTTCAAAATCTTCGCGCACATCATCGGCGTCAGCGTCAGCGAGACAACCGCCGATACCAGAATCGTCACGGCGAGCGTAACGGCGAACTCGCGGAACAGCCGGCCCACGATATCGCCCATGAACAGCAGCGGAATCAGCACGGCGATGAGCGAGACGGTCAGCGACACGATGGTGAACCCGATCTGCTCGGAACCGAGCAGCGCGGCCTGGAGCGGACGCTTGCCCTCCTCCAGATAACGCGAAATGTTCTCGATCATGACGATGGCGTCGTCCACCACGAAGCCGGTGGAAATGGTCAGGGCCATCAGCGATAGATTGTTGAGACTGTAGCCGAGGAGGTACATCACCCCGAACGTGCCGATCAGCGACAAAGGCACGGCGATGCTGGGAATGATGGTGGCCGAAAGGTTCCGCAGAAAAAGGAAGATCACCAGCACCACCAGGCCGACCGTCAGCATCAGCGAGAACTGAACATCCTTCACTGAGGCCCGGATGGTGTTGGTTCTATCGGTCAGAATCTTCACTTGCACGGAGGATGGCAGCGATGCCTGTAACTGTGGAAGCAGCGCCTTGATTCGATCCACCACCGCGATGATGTTCGCGCCCGGCTGCCGCTGAATGTTGACGATCACCGCCGGCGACTCATTCATCCAGGCCGCCTGGCGAACGTTCTCGGTGTCGTCTATTACCGTTGCGACATCGCTCAAGCGCACCGGCCCGTTGTTGCGATAGGCGATAATCAGCGGCGCGTAGTCGGCGCTTGAAAGCAACTGATCGTTAGCCCCGATCTGATACGCCTGATGCGGTCCGTCGAAATTCCCCTTGGCCTGATTGACGTTGGCGGCACTGATCGCACTGCGCAGGTCTTCCAGGTTCAGGCCATAGGAGCCCATTGTCGTGGGATTGGCCTGAATGCGCACCGCCGGCTTTTGCCCGCCGCTAATACTCACCAGGCCCACGCCCGGCAACTGGGAGACCTTGGGCACCAGCCGCGTGTCCGCCAGATCCTCCACTTTCGAGAGCGGAAGCGCGGTCGACGTCAGGGCGAGAGTCAGGATCGGAGTATCGGCGGGATTGACCTTCGCATAAATCGGAGGCGTCGGCAAGTCGGCCGGCAAGTAGGTTCCCGACGCATTGATGGACTGCTGCACCTCCTGCTCGGCGACGTCGATATTCAAGCTCAAATTGAACTCGAGCGTGATCACCGAGCTGCCATCGGAACTGGTGGAGGTCATCTGCTGCAGACCAGGCACCTCGCCCATCTGGCGCTCGAGCGGCGCGGTCACCGAGGACGCCATAACGTCCGGGCTCGCGCCCGGATAGAACGTGATTATCTGAATAGTCGGATAATCCACCTCCGGGAGCGCCGACACGGGCAGTTGTTTGTAGGCCACGGCGCCGACTAACAGAATCCCGGCCATCAACAGCGAAGTGGCGACGGGCCGGACAATGAATGTCCGAGAAGGATTCATGAGAGTAAATGCCTCAGGAAGCTGCTTTGCGCGATCGGCCGCCGCCTGGTTTGCCGCCATCCGGTTTGCCGCCATCCGGTTTGCCGCCGCCCGGTTGGCCGCCGCCCGTAGTTCCATTGCGGGGACCGTTGCGCTGGCCGCTACCCGGCTTGCCACCGCGCGGATTTTCGCCTGGCACTTGCGCATTCACTTTGGCGCCCTCTTCCAGGCGGTCGACGCCCACGGTGACGACAGCATCGCCGGGTTCCAGGCCGGATACGATCTCGGATTGGTCGCCTTCGGTGGTGCCTACGGTCACCGGGCGCACGGTCACGGTTTGGTCCGGCTTCACCAGCCAGACGTAAGCGCCTTGCGAGTTACGTTGAATCGCGGCATTGGCCAACAGCGTAACGTTCTGCTTTTGTTGGACCAGCAATCGCGCATTCACAAATTGGCTAGGGAACAGCTTCCCGTTTGAATTCGCGAAGACAGCGCGCAGCTTCAATGTTCCGGTAGTCTGGTCGATTTGATTGTCAATGGTCTCCAGTTCGCCTTCGGCGAGCTTGTTTTTCAGCTCGCGATCCCACGCTTCCACTTGCAACTGCTGCCCCGAGTGCATCTTGTCGAGTATGGGCGGGAGCTGATCCTCGCCAGTGGTGAAGATCACGCTGATGGGGTCGAGTTGCGTGATCACCAGCAGACCATTGGTATCGGTGGCGTGCACGATGTTACCCGGATCCACCAGCCGCAAGCCCACCAGTCCCGTGATCGGCGCCGTGATGTGGCAATAGATCAAATTCAGCTTCGCGCTGTCGATCTGCGACTGGTCGGTCTTTATGGTGCCCTCATACTGGGTCACCAACGCTTCTTGTGTGGCGAGCGTTTGCTGAGGAATGGCGTCCTGCTTGATGAGGGTGTTGTACCGATCCAAATCGAGATGGGCGTTCTTGAGCAGGGCCTGATCGCGGATCAATTGTCCTTCGGCCTGTTCCAATTGCACTTCAAATGGCCGAGGATCGATCTCGGTAAGCAAGTCGCCTTGCTTTACCGTCTGCCCCTCTTTGAACTCGACCTTCATGAGCTGCCCGTCCACCCGGCTCTTCACAGTGACGGTGTAGATGGGAGTCACCGCGCCCAGGCCCGTAACATAAACGCTAATGCTGCCTTTCGTCGCTCGCCCGGCTACTACCTGCAGCACGCCACCGCCCGCCCGACGGCCCCTAGCGCTCTTCGCCGTAGCCTGCGATGTCGCGTCGCCACCGGGCAACAGCGTCTTCAGTTTGGGCCATTGCCAATAGCCGACCGCCGCCAGCGCCAGCACGACCAACCACCAGATCCATCCCCGGCCCGAGGGTGGTTGCGGCGGATTGCTCCGAGTATCAGCAGGCCCGTGCGGAGGCCGCTCTAAAGGTTTCGGCTCCAAACCGGGAGCGGGCTCGAGCGCGGTTGGTGTGGCGTGCGTCATGGTCCTAAGAGTGCGTCCTACACTTACTAACGACAGCATACTCCGGATCGTTACAGGATTGCCCGGACAGCTTGCAACCATAGCCCGAAAGAGCCATCGGCAGGGGTGCCGGAGGGGTCAATCAGCCCTCAATTGTAAGCTTCTGTAATTCCGCGATCAGCCGGGCATGCGATCCCGCTACGGTCCAAAACACTGCGCCGTAAGATTGTTTCGAAGGCGTGAAGATCGAATCTGCGCCGCCGAGGCGATTCGTGACAGCCACGCCGCTCTCAAGGTACGCTGTGACAATGGACATTAACAAAATGCTATCGGACCTTCGTCTGGAGCGCGAGCAAATCTCTGAGGCGATTGCCGTGTTGGAACGCCTGACGATTGGCCAGGGAAAGCGACGAGGCAGGCCGCCGAAGTGGCTGACGGAGGTAAAACAGCGCGGGAGGCCGAAAGGCAGTAAGAATAAGCCGAAGACGGCGTGATAATACAGGCGAATATGATCCAACCGGAAGTGAGGGCCACCCACAACCGCTTTTCGGTTAACCGCGTTAGAGGTCTAGAACGCGTAAGCATTCAGTGCAAAGGAAGTCGATCGTGCTACGGGGGCATCCCGGTGCCCCCAGGATTTCCCTCAAAAATCCCGGATAATTTCACAATTGGCCGCGGCGCGCTTCGGGCAGCACGTTGCTCTCATCCAGGCCGCTCACTCATAATGCAGCGCCTCGATCGGATCCAGATAGGCGGCCTTACGAGCCGGGTAATAGCCGAAGGATACACCGACCAGCGCCGAGAAGAAAAAAGCCAATGCGATGGACCCCACGCTCAACAGAGTGGACCAATGCGCGAAGTAGGAAATCAGCAGGCTGGCGGCCACGCCGAGCACAATGCCAATGGCGCCTCCGGCCACCGACAAGGTGACTGCCTCCACCAGAAATTGCGCCAGGATGTCCTTCGTCTTCGCGCCGACGGCTTGGCGCAAACCGATTTCCTTGGTCCGTTCCGTGACCGACACCAGCATGATGTTCATGATGCCGATGCCGCCGACGATCAGCGACACAGATGCAATCGCAGCCAGCAGGATGGCCATCACTTGCGCCGAGTTCTCCTGCGCTTTGAACACTTCCTCCATATTGCGGATGGTGAAGTCGTCGTCCTGGTTGGATTGGATGTGGTGACGCTGGCGCAGCAGCGAAGTCATCTGGTCCTGCGCGTCGTAGGTCAAGCCCTCGCGAGCCTGCACCATGATGGCGCCAACGGCGGCGGCGTTGGCCTGGCTGGATCCAATCACCTTCTTCTTTGCCGTGCTGATGGGCATCAGGACGATGTCATCCTGATCCTGTCCGGTTGGCGATTGGCCCTTCGGCACCAACGTTCCAACCACGGTGAAGGGAACGCTCTTGATACGGATCACTTTGCCCACCGGATCTTCGCCGCCGAATAGATTGTCGATCACGGTTTTGCCGAGTAGTGCGACCTTGGTGGCCGAATCCACGTCAGCGCTGGTGAACGGCTGGCCATGCTCGATGCCGAGATCGCGAATGGTCAAATAGTCGGGCGTAGTGCCGACGATTTGGGTACCCCAGTTGGTATTGCCGTAGACCACTTGTGCGCCACCGCGGCTGTACGGCGCGGCGACTTGTGCGCCTGGACATTCGCGGACGATCGCTCGGGCGTCGTCTTCCGTCAGCGTCAGCGCGTTGCCAGTGCCCATGCGAATGCCCGAGCTGGTGATGCTGCCCGAAAGAACGATGATGATGTTGCTTCCAATGGAGGCGATTTGTTGCTGAATGCGGGCTTGCGCGCCGGAGCCGATGGCCACCATGGCGATGACCGCCGCCACGCCAATGATGATGCCGAGCATGGTGAGCGCGGAGCGCAGCTTGTTGATACGCAGCGCGCCCAACGCGATCCGCATGCTGGCCTTCAGCTTCTTCATGACACCAACTCTCGAGCGCGCGTCGCGAGCACTTCGGTTGGGGCCTTCTCCGCCGGTTCGCGCAGTTCACGGGCCGCATCGCGAGGCGTGCGAACGGGCTGGTCGTTGACGATCCTGCCGTCTTTGAACGTGATGATGCGCTGAGCGTATTGCGAAATATCGGGCTCATGCGTCACCACCACGACGCTGATGCCCTTCTCGCGATTCAGGCGCTGGAAGATCGCCATGATCTCTACGCTGGTGCGGGAATCGAGCGCTCCGGTGGGTTCGTCCGCCAAAATGATTTGCGGATCGTTGATCAGACTCCGGGCAATCGCCACGCGCTGTTGCTGGCCGCCGGAAAGCTGGTTGGGATGGTGGCCGGCGCGATCTTCCAGACCGACAATCCGCAGAGCGCTCATGGCGCGCTCATGCTCGTTGTTCGTACCTTCAGAGCTATAGAGCAACGGCAGTTCGACGTTCGCTAGCGCGCTGGTTCGCGGGAGCAGGTTGAACTGTTGAAATACGAACCCGATTCTGCGATTCCGGATCTCGGCGAGCCGATCTCGATCCAACTCGCCGACGCTCAAGCCATCCAGAAAGTAAGCGCCGGAAGTGGGCCGGTCGAGGCAGCCGAGAATGTTCATGAACGTCGATTTTCCCGAGCCCGACGGGCCCATGATCGCGACAAAGCTGCCCCGACCGATGGTGGTGGATACCCCGCGCAGCGCCTGGACGCTGATGTCGCCCAGCCGGTAAACCTTGGTGAGGTTCTCGATCCGGATGAGCTCGTGGTTCACGCTGGACCTCCTTAGAATCCGACTCGGCCCGTGCCCGTGGTGGCTGATTTTGCGGGAGTCTTCGACGCTGCACCGGCTATAACTTGCTCGCCCTCTGTCAAACCATTCAACACTTGGATGTACTTCCCGTCGCTGAGGCCAAGTTGCACCGTGGCCGGCGCGGGTCCGCCGCTTTGGAGCAAATAGACAGTCTGCGGGCCCTTCGGCTTAGCCACTCCGGCCGGATGGAAGCGCAGTGCCGCCACCGGAATCCGCAGTGCCTGGAAAACTTTGCCGGAGACGATTCGAACTGTCGCCGTCATCCCCGGGAACAGCTTCAGGTCCGGATTCGCAACCTGTACGACGACATCGTAAGTGATGACGTTTTGCACGTTGATGGGAGCCTGGCGGATCTGGGCCACCTTTCCAGGAAACACCACGCCGGGATAGGCGTCGACAGTGAAATTCGCAGTTTGGCCCACGCGAACCGGCCCCACATCGGACTCATCCACGTTAGTGTCCACCTGCATCTTGGTCAGATCCTGCGCGATCAGGAAAATGACCGGCGCTTGAAACGATGCCGCCACAGTCTGGCCGACATCCATATTGCGGGAAACAACCGTGCCGTCCACCGGGGCGGTAATTTGCGTGTGGTCGAGATTAAGCTGGGCTTGTTCGAGCGCGGCGGCGCTTTGTTTCACCGCGGCTTCGGCTTGGGCGACCTGACTTTGTGTCACCTCGACTTGCTTTTGGGCCGACTCCGCCGCCGCTTCGGAAGCTTTCTCGGCAGCCTGCGCGGCGTCGACGCTCGCCAGAGATTGATCGTAATTGGCCTGGGCGGTGTCTGCGTCCTCCTTCGAGGTGGCGTCTTGCCGCAACAGAGTGATTCTTCGCTCGTTCTCCACCTTATCCAGCGCCACGACACTTTGCGCTTTCACGACGTTGGCCTTCTGAGAGGCCACGTTGGCCTGCGCGCTGGCGAGATCCGAAAGCGATTTCTGAAGCGTGGCCCGGGCAGTCAGCGCAGCGGCTTTCGCGGTTTCGAGATTCGCCTTGGACTGATCGACTTGGGCTTGAAAGATGGCCGGGTCGATGCGGGCTACCAATTGACCTTGTTTCACTTTGGTGTTGAAGTCGGCGTACAGCGCGATAATATTGCCGGAGACCTGGCTTCCGACTTGAACGGTCACCACGGCGTTGCAATTCCCGGTGGCTGTTATGGCGGATTCAATATCGCCGCGATCCACGGCCGCTGTCGTGTACTCGGGCTTGCTTCCGCGCCGCGAATAGAACAGTGCTGCCGCGGCTGCGGTCACCAGCAGGAACCCAATCAGCGCCAGCCATTTCGCTCGCGAATGGGCGCGTGGCGCAGGAGGCAGACTCTGCGGAGGCAGAAGCGGTGGAGGAGTCTCGCCCGCCTCCCACGCCGGGGCGATAGAGGCGGGAAGCAGCTCTGTACTGGTTTGCACGGCATCGTCCCTCTCTCAGGTGAGAGCAATCAGGATGCCGAGGGTCCCCAAGCTAAACCGTTTGTTCCGAGGGGTTGCGTCCCGAGGACCGAGTAGCCTGCGCCATACTACTCAGCCAGACGGCCTCAAATCGTTTCCGCGTTGAACATGCGCAGGGTTCGCTTTGGGGGTACGAACAGGCTGAGGGTTTTGCCCCAGGAATTGCTACGTCGGGTTTAGACAGGTGGCGTCGTGCATTCCGCTTGCTGACGTGCCACCCGTCCGGTCTTCTTCGAGCCGATGTTGCCCCCCGTCCGGTTGTGTTCCACCGGATGTTGTCCCAGGGCACGACTCCCGGTCGTCTTCGACCCGCCGGCTGGCTCCAGTGCCACCCCTGCGGGAGTCCGCGAGTCGATGTTCTCCGGTGCACGACCCCCCTGGCGTCTCCGAAC
>Ga0209415_10001007_pt1 | contig 53423 bp, 48 predicted proteins | sample PeaSoiSIISIP2007_FD_187696 | JGI IMG/M metagenome (GOLD analysis project Ga0209415, IMG submission 187696) | Peat soil microbial communities from Weissenstadt, Germany - SII-SIP-2007 (SPAdes) (version 2) | ecosystem: Environmental > Terrestrial > Soil > Wetlands > Peat | place: Germany... | reverse complement strand
AGCGGCCGGGCATGTATATCGGCGACACCGACGACGGCTCGGGCCTGCACCACATGGTCTACGAGGTCGTCGACAATTCGATCGACGAGGCCTTGGCCGGCTTCTGCGACACGGTGAGCGTGACGCTCAACGCCGACGGCTCCTGCACCGTGACCGACAATGGACGCGGCGTCCCCGTCGACATCCACGAGGAGGAAGGCGTCTCGGCGGCCGAAGTGATCATGACCCGCCTCCATGCCGGCGGGAAATTCGACCAGAACTCCTACAAGGTCTCGGGCGGGCTGCATGGCGTCGGCGTCTCCGTGGTGAACGCGCTCTCCGCGGTGCTCGATCTGCGTGTCTGGCGCGGCGGCAACGCGTATTTCATACGCTTCCGCGACGGCGACCCGGAAGAGCCGCTACAGCTCGTCGGCCCCGCGCCCACGGGCGAGGGCCGCCCCGGGCCGCGCACCGGCACCGAGATCACCTTCTATCCGAGCCCGACGATCTTCAGTCGGACCGAATTCGACGCCGCCACTTTGGAGCATCGTCTGCGCGAATTGGCCTTCCTCAACTCGGGCGTGACGCTCGTCCTCAACGACGCGCGCGGCGTCGAGCCGAAGACCATCCGCATGCATTACGAGGGCGGGCTCGAGGCCTTCGTCAAATATCTCGACCATTCGAAGCAGGCGCTGCATGCGCCGCCCATCGCCATCTCGGCCGTGCGCGACGGCATCACCGTCGAGGTCGCGATGGAATGGACCGACAGCTATCACGAGACCATGCTGTGCTTCACCAATACCATCCCGCAGCGCGATGGCGGTACGCATCTCGCCGGCTTCCGCGCCGCCTTGACCCGCACCATCAACGCCTATGCCAATGAGAGCGGGATCGCCAAGAAAGAGAAGGTGGCACTCACCGGCGAGGACATGCGCGAAGGGCTCACCTCGATCCTGTCGATCAAGGCGCCCGATCCGAAATTCTCCTCGCAGACCAAGGACAAGCTGGTCTCCTCCGAAGTCCGCCCGGTGGTCGAGGGCGTCGTCGCCGACCGGCTGCAGCAATGGCTCGAGGAGCATCCCGCCGACGCTCGCCGCATCGTCGGCAAGGTGGTGGAGGCGGCGGCAGCGCGCGAGGCGGCGCGCCGCGCGCGCGACCTCACCCGGCGCAAGGGCGCGCTCGACATCGCCAATCTGCCGGGCAAGCTCGCCGATTGCCAGGAGCGCGACCCCGCCCATTGCGAGCTCTTCATCGTCGAGGGCGACAGCGCCGGCGGCTCGGCGAAGCAAGGGCGCGACCGCCGCTTCCAGGCGATCCTGCCCCTGAAGGGCAAGATCCTCAATGTCGAGCGGGCGCGCTTCGACAAGATGCTGGCCTCGGCCGAGATCGGCACGCTCATCGCCGCGCTCGGCACCGGCATCGGCCCTGAGGAGTTCGATGCCTCGAAGGCGCGCTACCACCGCATCATCATCATGACCGACGCCGATGTCGACGGCAGCCACATCCGCACCCTACTCCTGACCTTCTTCTTCCGACAGATGCCGCAGCTCATCGAGCAGGGCTTTCTCTACATCGCCCAGCCGCCGCTCTATCAGGTGAAGCGCGGCCAAGGCAAGGCGGTCTATCTCAAGGACGATTCGGCGCTGGAGGAATATCGCATCAGCGCCGGCCTCAAGGACGCCGTTCTGCGCCAGCATGACGGGGTCGAGCGCGCCGGTCTCGATCTGCGCGACCTCGTCGACCGCGCGCGCGCGGCGCGCAACCTGCTCCAGCCCTTGACGCGCAAGGTCGGCAGCCTCCAGGTCGTCGAGCAGGCGGCCATTGCCGGCCTATTGGATGCGGCGATCCTCGAGGATGAGGCACGCGCGGGCGAAGCCGCGCAAAAGTTGGCGGCGCGGCTCGATGCGCTGGCGCCGTCCAATGAGCGGGGCTGGCGCGGCACGGTGGAGAACCAAGCGCTGGTCGTCACCCGCCGCCGTCACGGCGTCACGGAGCGGCGCGCGATCGACGCCGTCCTCTTGAAGAGCGCGGAAGCGCGGCGCCTCGCCGGTCTCGCCGCCGAACTTGCCGAGGCCTATGCGCTTCCCGGCCGGCTCGTCGCCAAGGACAAGGAAAGCCCGGTCGACGGCCCCTCGGCGCTGGTCGATGCGGTGATGGCTCTGGGCCCCAAGCAGGGCGACATCCAGCGCTACAAGGGTCTGGGCGAGATGAACCCCGAGCAGCTCTGGGAAACGACGCTCAACCCGGACGCGCGCGCGCTCCTCCAGGTCAGAGTGCCGCATGCCGACCTCGCCGAGGAGACCTTCTCCACCCTGATGGGCGATCTGGTCGAGCCGCGCCGCGACTTCATCCAGTCGAACGCGCTCGCGGTGGCGAATCTCGACGTGTGAGGCGCGGTCCGGCCTTCGCAGGTTGCGGCTTACCGCGCCGGCAGCACCGTGATCTCGCCGATCATGCCGATGCCTTCATGCAACCGGCAGAAGTAGCGGTAGGTGCCGGGCGCGGCGAACGCCATTCGCCAGGTCTCGCCCGACTGCATCGTACCGGAGCCGAACGCGGCGGCGCCGCGCGGGAGCGTGGCATCATCCTTCTGCCCGGCCGCGGCGGGATCGTCGGTCACGGTATGAGGGAACGGCGACAGGTTCCGCCACTCGACGGTTTCACCGACATGCACGGTCACTTGGCGCGGCGCAAAGGTGAAGCCGTCGGTAAGGGTCACCATCGCCGCGATCTTCTCGTTCTCGGCGGTCGCCGGTGCATCGCCGGAGCCGGCCAACGCAATGAGCGCCAATGCTGAAGCAAGGATGCGCAACAAGTGCCGTCCTCCCTGTCGACGGTCGAAGAAAAAGGTCGGCGGGGCGCCGCCCCGCCGCTCGCTTTCACGAGATGAAGGCGGCCGGCACGGGATTCTCGGCGAGCGCGTTGCGCAGCACCGCCCAATGCATTGCCTCCGCGCCCATGATGCTGGCCGCGGCCTTGGCCAAATCCCTGTTGGAAAATTGCGGCACGGCACCGAGATAGGCCGAGGCCGCGCCCTTTTCGTAATTGGCGGCGAAGCGCAGCACATCGGCCTGGCTGTGGAGCTGGGCGGTGGGGAAGTTGTAGTCGGCCGGGCGCTTGGCTTCGATCGGCGTGCCGCCGAGCTTGCGGATCGTGTCGGTGAGCAGCTGCGCATGCTGCTTGTGGTCGCCTTGGAATTGGACGGCGACGGCGAGCACCCCTTGCTGCAACAGGCCGCTTTCGGCGCCGACCTGATAGGCCGCGATCGCCTGGTATTCGAGGCCGAGCGCCGAGTTGAGGATGCTGACATCCTGCATCGGGCTGGCGGTCTGCGCCTGAGCGCCCATCCCGCTACAGCCGGCGAGCAGGCCGATGGCGGTCGCCGACAGCGTTACCTGCCCGACACCTTTGATGAGGCCGCGGCGCGAGGCGAGCATGCGTGCTGGAACGACGAGAGCGGAAGTCATTGCGATCTCTCCCTGTGCTGTCGTGAGGCCGGATCGGCGGTCCGGCGGCAGGCGAGGCGCGCTGCCGTCATAACTACGCGCCAGCGGGAGATCTGGATGCAGGGTCGGTGTGGCGGCGGCTAATCGGCTTGGACCAGCGTGCCGACAAAGACCACCGGTCCGGTCGGCTGACCCGTGGGCGAGCCGCCCGGCGGCTCGAGGCTGATGGCGAGCGTGGCACCCGCTCCGATTCCCGCGGGCACGGCGGCGAGTTCAAGCCTGCCGTCAGTCGGCACAACGCCAAGAGGCTGCGGTGCGGTCGCGCCGGGCGGGATGACCCAGAGCTCGAAGGCGCGGTCGGCCGGCGGGGTCTGGCCGGCGACGGCTTGGAGATGCAGCCGCGCCGCGGCGGTCGTCGCCACCCACGCCGGCTGGTCCTGTTGCGGTGCATGCAGCACCGCAACCAAGCGCGGCATCGGCGGCCGCGGCGCGACGGCGATGTAAAGCGCGAGGCCGGCCGCGAGCGCGCCGGCCGCCGCCGTCGCCCAACGCCACCGGACCACTTTGCCCGCGGCCCGGGACGTGGCGCCGGCGCCGCGAAGCCGCAATGCGATGCGCTCCCAGGTGCCGGGCGGCGGCTCGGCCGGCGGTGCCAGCGCCGACAAGGGATGAAGTCGCTCTTCCCAGAACGCGATCGCCTGATCGAGCGCGGCGTTGGTGCCGCGCGCTGCTTCGATCTCCTGGCGCTGCTCGGCATCGACCAGGCCGAGGACGTATTCGCCGGCCAGCGCGTGGAGTTCGTCGCGATCTCCGGGAATCATTGCTCGAGACAGCTCCTCAGCGTGAGAAGGCCGCGCCGGACCCAGCTCTTGACGCTCCCCAGGGGCGCCGGCAAGCGCGCCGCGATTTCGCTATGCGTCAGTCCCTCGACGAAGGCGAGGAGGATGCAACGCCGCTGATTCTGGTCGAGGAGTTCGAGGCAGCGGCGCAACGCGCCGGCTTCCGCTCGCCCCTCGATGCGCGCGATGGCATCGGGCTCGAGCAAACGATCGCCAAGCGCGGGGTCATCGGACAGCACTTCGCGGCCGAGCTTGCGCGCCGCATCGAGCGCGCGATAGCGGGTGATGCCGGTGAGCCAGGCCGCGACCTCGCCGCGCTGGCGCGAGAAGCTCGCGGCCGAGCGCCAGATCTGGACGAAAGCGTCCTGCAGCACTTCGGCCGCGATCTCGGGCCGGCGCGTGATCCGCAGGGCGATCCCATAGAGGCGGCGGGATTCGAGCTCATAGAGCCGCTTCAGCGCCGGCTCGCTGCCGCGCTGCACCGCGGCGATCAAATCGGCCAGAGCGACGCGCCTGGCGCTGTCATCGGTCATGTGGTTCCGGTCGAAATCCACGCGCGACCCAGGCCGTGGCCAGAGCGGAAGCGTGGCCATCTCGGCCTATCTACCGGCGGAGAGGCCGCTTGGATGCGGCGCGGTCGCGCGGGAGCCGTCACACCTTGAAGCTCGTCCGCACTTCCGGCGGGAAAAGATCCTCGGGCGCGAGCGGGCAGTGGCAGACGCCCTGGTCATGGGCGAAGCGGAGGAAGGCCTCCAAGGTCCGGCGGTTGGGCTCGATGCCGTAGGGCAGCGGATCGTCGCCGAAAAGCTCCTTGGCGCGCGCAGCGGTCTCGGCGATCCAGGGCACGGGAAAGCGGCTCGCCGTGATCTCGCGCGAACGGTAAATGCTGCGCCGCTTGGCGGCCTCGAAGGCGTCCATCAGATTTTTCGCGACCCACGGGAAATGCTTTAGCACCGGGCGGCGGATCGCCACCACATGCATGATCGGGTAGATGCCGGTCTTGCGGTAATAGGCTTCCTCGACCGGGCGGTAATCCGGAAAAAGCCGCACGATCTCGGGATTTCCATCCTCGAAGGACTGGGGCGCGTGCGCCGAGAGCACGGCATCGACTTCGCCCGCGCGCAGCAGCGCATCGAGCGATGAATCGGGACGGGGGCGATAGTGCACGCCCTCGGGCAGCCGGAGCGCCACCTTCTCGGCGCGGCCCGGCTCATTGACGCCCGCTTGGATCCATTCGACGTCCTGAAGGCGGATGCCGTATTCGTCGGTCAAGAGGCCGCGGCTGTAAACTGCGGCGGTCTGCGCCCATTCGGGCAATCCTACGCGCTTGCCCTTGAGATCGCGGGGCTCCTTGATGGCGCCGCCGCGGCGGACATAGATCGAGGAATGGCGGAAGACGCGCGAGGGAAAGACGGGAATGCCGCTCAGATCGGGATCGCCTTGGGAGACGAGCGAGCTGTATTTCGCCAGCGACATCTCCGACACCTCCCACTCGCGGTAGCGGGTGAAGCGGTGAAAGATCTCTTCGATGGCGAGGCTCAAGGGGGCGAGCTGAATTCCCTGCGGCCGCACCACGCCGGCGGTGAGGTCGCGGACGTGGTCGTAATCGCTGATCGCGAGCGCGAGCACGAGCCGCCCGTCGGCGGCATAGTTGGGGGCCCAGGACTCGGCGCGCGGCTCGGCCGGAGTGTTCGTTTGCTTCGGTTTCGCGTCATTCATGGCGCGCCCACAGTAAGGCCGGCGGGCCGCACAGGACAAGGGCCGCGCTTGGCGGACGCCGGCGCTGACGCTCGTTCGCGGCTGGGATAGGCTGGGGCCATGCAGCCCCTTGCCGTCGCGCAACTCCTGCTCCTGCTGACGCTGGCGAATGGCACGCCGGTAGTGGCAAAGAAGGTCCTCGGCGAGCGCCTCGCCTATCCGCTCGACGGCGGGATGAAGTTCGCCGACGGGCGGCCGCTCTTTGGCCATTCGAAGACGGTTCGCGGCATCGTGCTTTCGATCCTCGCTACCGCGGCGGGCGCGCCCCTGGTCGGACTCGACGCGGGAATCGGGGCGCTTATCGCCGGCGGCGCCATGGCCGGCGATCTGCTCTCGAGCTTCATCAAGCGGCGCTTCGATCTGCAGCCCAGCAGCCGGGCGAGCGGTCTCGATCAGATCCCCGAATCCTTGCTCCCGCTGCTCGCCTGCCGCAACACGCTGTCGCTGACCCTCTGGGACATCGCCGCCGCGGTCGCGCTCTTCTTCGCCGGCGAAGTAATCCTCTCGCGCCTGCTCTACCGTCTCCGCCTGCGCGATCGTCCGTATTAGGTCGCGGACGCAGCGCCGCGCCGCAGACGATGCAAGGCGATCTCCGGCGCGCAGTTTATCCGCACGACGACGATGGAGGAGCCGACGCCGACCGAGGTGTAGCCGAGCATGCCGTGATAGTTCCACGCTCCCGCCCCCAGGCGCCGCGGCAGCACCGAGTCGAGCGTGATCGGGATCGAGCCGGGCAGGCAGATCTGCCCGCCATGGGTATGCCCGCTCAGCAGCAGATTGAAATCGGCATGCGCGGCCTGGCGGTAGATCTCGGGCGTGTGCGACAGCAGGATGGAGAATTCATCGTGCGGAATTTGCGAGGCAACCTTCTCGATGTTGTCGACGCGGTAATAATGGGCGTCATCGATCCCGGCGAGATGAATACGCTGCCCGCCGCGCACGATCATTTCGGCCTCGTTGAGCAGCATCCTGATGCCTAACTCTTCCATTCCCGGAACCATCCGAATCGTGTCGTGATTGCCGAGGACGCCATAGACCGGACCGCGCAGGCGGGAGCACACGCGGGCCAGGCCGGCGAGAGTTTCATCGAAAGGTCCGAAGGTCTGGCCGCGAAAGTCGCCGGTCAGGACGCAGACGTCGTAGCTCACCTCATCGAGAAGCTCCGCCAGGCGCCGCATCGCGCCCGGGTTCATGTCGACATGCATGTCGCTGATGTGAAGAATGGTAAAGCCGTCGAACTCCTGCGGCAGCGCGCTGAAGGCGAAGTCGTTATGCCTGACCGCGATGCGCTCCGCGTTCCGGCGCCCGCGCCAGTAGAGGCCCGTCAGCTTCAGCGTGTTGCGGATGAGGGAATGGACCGAGTACCAATTCTCGATGTGAAAGAAATTGAGCCCCTGGCCGAAGACCCGCGCCTCGTGATCGGTCTCGATGCCCAGCCGCTGCCTGGCGTGGAGGCGCCCGAGGCGGCGCTCCAACTTGCTGAGGATTTCCGGCTCCATCGCCACTACCTGTGAGACCGGCCTCGTAGCCGCACGGATTGTCGCGCCAGCGACATGGCCCAGACACGCGCCGGGGTCAAGCGGTCGCATCGGGCGCGAAAGCTGTGCCAGGAATTTCTTTGCCATCGGCCCTGCCCCCTTGCAATATCGCGGCAACCAAGCGCCGCGGCGAAGCCCGCGGCAAATCCAGGGATGCGCCATATGAAACAACCGGATCTGTCGAACGAGCCGCAGGGGATCGAACGTCCGCTGCCCTCGGAGAACAATGCGGGCTGGGGCAGCGACGCCATCGCCCGGATGCTGCGCCAGCTCGACATTCCCTATGTCGCGCTGAATCCGGGAGCGAGCTACCGCGGGCTGCACGACAGCCTGGTGAACGGGCTCGGCAACGACACGCCGCAGATGCTGCTCTGCCTGCACGAGGAGACCGCGGTCGCGATCGCGCATGGCTGGGCCAAGGTGACGGAAAAGCCGATGCTCGCCATCGTGCACAGCAACGTCGGGTTGATGCACGCGACCATGGCGGTGTTCAACGCCTGGTGCGACCGCGTGCCGCTGGTGCTGCTCGGCGCGACCGGGCCGGTCGATGCGGCCAAGCGCCGTCCCTGGATCGATTGGATCCACACCGCCAAGGACCAGGGCGCGCTCGTCCGCAACTATACCAAATGGGACGACCAGCCGGCCTCGCTCGCCGCGGCCTATGAGTCGATTCTGCGCGCGCGCCAGATCGCCGCGACCGCGCCCTGTGGGCCGACCTATGTCGTCTTCGACGCGGCGCTTCAGGAAGCGAAGCTCGAGGCGCCGCCGCTGCCGGATGCCAAGCGCTTCCTGCCGCCGCCGGCGGCGGCGCCCGATCCGAGCCTGGCCGAAGCGGCGGCGCGAAAGCTCATCGCCGCCGAGCGTCCGCTCATCCTCATGGGCCGCGTCTCGCGCGGCGAGGATGCCTGGGCGCAGCGCGTGCAATTGGTCGAGGCGCTGGGCGCGGTGGTGCTGACCGACCTGAAGCAGGCCGCCGCCTTCCCGACCGACCATCCGCTGTTGGGCGTGCCCGCTGCCACTTTCGCCGGCGGCCCTACCGCCGAGCTAATGCGCCAAGCGGACGTCGTGCTGAGCCTCGACTGGGTCGATCTCGCGAGCGTGCTCAAGGGCGCCTGGAAGGGCGAGCCCGTCGGCTCGACCGTGATCAACGTCTCGCTCGACCAGCATGTGCATAACGGCTGGAGCATGGATCACCAGGGTCTGGCGCCGGCCGATCTATATCTCATGGCGCAGCCCGATCCGACGGTCGCGGCATTGCTCGCGGCGATAAAGCGGTTGGGCGGGCGCAAGGCGCCGGCCTGGCCCGGCCGCAAGCCCATTCCCGCGCCCGCCGTCGCCCCAGGTGATGCCGCCGGTCCCATCGCCGTGCCGCTCCTCGCCCGCGCCCTGCAGGAGGCGACGGCAGGGCTGAAGCCGACGCTCATCCGCCATTCGCTTTCCTGGGCGGGACACCTCTGGCCGATTCGGCACCCGCTCGACTTCCTCGGCGCGGATGGCGGCGGCGGGGTCGGCTCGGGCCCGGGCATGACGGTGGGCGCGGCGCTGGCGCTCAAGGGCAGCGGGCGGCTTCCCGTCGCGGTCTTGGGCGACGGCGATTTCATGATGGGCAACAACGCGGTTTGGACGGCGGTGCATTACCGCATCCCGCTCCTCATCGTCATCGCCAACAACCGCTCCTTCTACAATGACGAGCTGCATCAGGAGCGCATGGCGCGCGAGCGCGGCCGGCCCGTCGCCAACAAATGGATCGGCCAACAAATGATCGATCCCGCCATCGACCTCGCCCTGATCGCGCGGGCGCAGGGAGCCGAAGGCTTCGGCCCCGTCGCCAAGCTGGGCGAGCTCGGCGAGACGCTCAAGCAGGCCGTGCGTGCCGTCGGCGACGGCAAGGTTGCGGTCGTCGATGTCCGCGTCGAGCCCGGCTACGACCCAGCGACGCAAAGCGCCATGACCCGCGCCGCGCCCGCGCCCTGAAGCGCCAGGCCCGATGCCAGCCAGCGAGGCGCCCAGTGCCGCGCGCCCGGTCCTCCTCTCGGTCGAGCATGTCACCAAGGTCTTCACCACGGCCGAGGGACCGCTCACCGCGCTGCAGGACGTATCGCTCGATGTGCGGCACGGCGAGTTCGTCGCGCTCATCGGCCCGTCGGGCTGCGGCAAATCCACTTTGTTCAACATCGTCGGCGGGCTCATCGACGACTTCGACGGACGCATCCTGGTGGACGGCCAGGCGGTGAGCGGCTCGCACCACGCCATCGGCATGGTGTTCCAGGAGGAATCGACCTTCCCCTGGCGCACCACGATCGAGAACGTCGCCTTCCCGCTGGAGACCGCGGGCGTGCCCAAGGCCGAGCGCCTCGCCCGCGCGCGCGACTTGGTCCGGCTCGTTGGGCTCGACGGTTTCGAGAACCGCTATCCCGCGGAGATGTCGGGCGGCATGCGCCAGCGCACCGCGATCGCCCGGACTTTGGCCTTCCAGCCCAAGATCCTACTGATGGACGAGCCCTTCGCCGCGCTCGACGAGCAGACGCGGCTCCTGCTCGGCGACAAGGTGCTGCAGATCAAGCAGGCGCTCGACCAGACCACCCTGCTCATCACCCACAACATCGCCGAGGCGGTGCAGCTTGCCGACCGCGTCATGGTGATGACCTACCGGCCGGGGCAGGTGAAGCGGATCGTCGCCATCGATCTGCCGCGGCCGCGCACCTCCGAGATCGTGAGCTCGCCCGAGTTCGGCCACTACGTCGCGACCATCTGGAGCGATTTGCGCGAGGAGGCAACGAAGGGCCTATCCGACAGCGAAGCCGCCATGGCCGCCCGCCCGCCGCGGCACTGAGCGCGGCGGCAGGCGCCGCGGCAGGACGATCTTGCGGCCCGCTGCCGAGTTCGGCCACTATGTCCCAAGCAGGGGAGGATGAAGATGGGCAGAGCCGTCGTCTTCGGGCTGGGCGTGGCCCTCGCCGCCGCAGTCACTGGCGCGGCGCAAGCGGAATCGCTGAAGGTCGTCATTCCCCAGAAGGGCCTGTGGGACGTCTCGATGGTCGATTTCGGCGTCAAGGAGGGCATCTTCAAGGCTGAGGGGCTCGACATCGAGCAGATCTACAGCGAAGGCGGCGCCAACAACGAGCAGGCCGTCATTTCCGGCAGCGCCGACATGGCGATCGGCACGGGAACGCTCGGCATCATCTCGGCCTATGTCAAGGGCGCGCCCATTCGCATCATCTCCGCGGAATGGACCGGCGTGCCCGATCTCTTCTGGTATGCCAAGGCCGACAGCGGCATGAAGTCGCTGAAGGACGCCGCCGGCAAGAGCGTGGCCTTCTCGGCCCCCGGCTCGTCGTCGAATCTCGTGCTCTTGTCGCTGTTGAAATACAACGGCGTCACCACCGCGAAGCCGACGCCGACGGGCGGCATTCCCGGCACGCTCACCCAGGTCATGTCGGGACAGATCGATGTCGGCTGGGCGGCGCCGCCGATTCCGCTCGATCAGGTAAAGGCGGGCAAGCTCGTCATCCTCGCGCATGGCAGCGACGTGCCGGCGCTGCGCAACCAAACGGTGCGCGTCAATGTCGTTCGGCTTGCGCTGCTGCAGCAGCACCGCGACGTGGTCGAACGCTTCGCTCGCGCCTATCAGAAGTCGATCGACTGGGCCTATGCCAACCCCAAGGCCACCGATTATTACGCCGACGGCTTGCATGTCTCGCACGAGCTCGCGGTCGAGGCGCGCAAGTTCTATCCGAAATCTTCGCTGCAGCCCTATGAGATCAAGGGCCTCGATCAGACTCTGCGCGATGCCTACGAATTCAAGCGCATTCCGCAGCCGATGAAGCCCGACCAGATCGCCGGCCTGATCACCATCATCAAGCCGGGGAAGTGAGGTGGCGATGGCCGTTGCCGCGAACGCCGCAAGCACCACCCGCCGCGCCGTCCTGCAGAGCGCCGGCCCGACGCTGTTCGGCGTGGCGACGCTGTTGCTTCTCGGCCTGATCTGGGAATGGGCGGTCGATATCGGCTGGGTCAGCCCCTTCGTCGCCCCGGCGCCCTCGGCGATCGTCCAAAGCTTCCCCGGCCTGATCGAGGACGAGGGCCTCTTCGAGGCCCTGCTGCGCACCTTCCTCGAAACCTTCTGCGCCGCCGGCCTCGCGATGTGCCTGGGCGTGCCGATCGGCTGGTGGCTGCATCGCAGCAGTTGGGCCGGGCCCGCCTACGAGACCTGGGTCGCGAGCTGCGCCGCGGCGCCCTTGGTGCTGCTCTATCCGCTTTTCCTCGTCATCTTCGGGCGGAGCAGCGCCACCATCGTCGCGATGAGCACCCTGACCGGGCTCACGCCGGTCGTGCTCAAGACCAAGGAAGGGCTCGACGGCACGCGGCGCGTGCTCATCGATGTCGGGCGCAGCTACGGCTTGGGCCAGGGCACGCTGTTCTGGAAAATCATGCTGCCGGCGGCGGTGCCGACCATCGCCAACGGCGTGCGTCTGGGCCTCATCTTCGCGCTCATCAGCGTCGTCGGAGTCGAGTTCCTGATCAATTTCGGCGGCATGGGCGAGCTCATCGACGATCTCGCCCAACGCTGGGAAATTCCGAAGATGTACGGCGCGATCTTCTTCGTCATCTTGACCAGCGTCGCCTTCTTCTACATCACCGAGAAGCTCGAGAAATGGCTGAGGCCAGTTTAGTCCGGAGCCCGGCGCGGCGGCGCCCGGCGCGCTCGCTCGTCACGCCCATCCGCATTGCGACATTGCTTGGGCTGTGGCTCCTGTGGGAGGGGGCGGCCGCCTCGGGGCTGCTCTACGAGGGCGTCGTGCCGTCCTCGTTCAAGATCGCCGCCGCGCTCGGCGAGTTGGTGACGAGCGGCATGTTCTATTACAACCTCGAGCTGACGCTCTACGAAATCGCGGTCTCCGTCATCATCGGCGGAACCCTCGGCCTCGCCATCGGCTTGGCGCTCGGCGCCAACCGCTTCGTCGGCAAGGCCTTTGAATCCTATATCCAGTATCTCGCGCCGACGCCGAAGATCGTCTTTCTGCCGATCCTCATGGTGCTGTTCGGCGTGGGCGCGGGATCGAAGATCGGGATGGGCACGCTGTCGTGCTTTTTCCCGATGACCTTGAGCGTCGCCTCGGGCGTGCGCCTGGTCGATCCGGTGCTGCTGCGGGTCGGGCGCAGCTTCAACCTGTCGCTCGGCCAGACCATCCGCAAGATCTACCTGCCGGCGCTGGTGCCGCCGATCGCGACCGGGCTACGGCTCGGCCTCGGCGTCGCCATCATCGGCACGCTTCTGGGCGAGATCAAGATGTCGAACCGCGGCCTCGGTTTCCTGATCATGCAGTACTATGCCCAGTTCCGCACGCCCGAGATGTATGCCGTGCTGATCGTCATGTTCGTGCTTGCCGCCGGCGCCAACGCTGCCGTGGCGCGCTTTCTGCGCCGGCGCGGCGTGATCTGAGGGCGGCGGCTGGCGGGCGCTGCTGCCTTCCGCCGGGAGTCACTAATCCTTAAGCCTTATCTGGTAAATCGCGTCGAAGCAGGGAGACGGCGCGTGCCCGACCAGTTCTGGAACATCATCGGCGCTTTGACGATTTTCGCGGCCCTCATCGCCAGCCATCCGTTGCGGCCGAGCGCGGCCGACGAGTTGGAGGCGCGGTTCGAGCAAGGCCTGCAGGAAATGTTGGCGACGTCCTGCACCCCGGCCGGCGGGCCGGACCAGTGCCTGCCCGCGGTGTGGGTCCCCTGACCGGCGCGCCGGCGCCGTGATCTTCAGGCGATGCCGCGCTGCTCGCGGAAGAAGTCGAGCTTTTCCTGCACGACCTGATCGGAGAAGCTGAACAGCACCGCATCCGAGGATGCGGCGTGCTCGTGGAAATGCCAACTCGGCACGACGAAGATGTCCTTCGGCCCCCACTCGAGGCGCGTGCCGCCGATCGTCGTCGTCCCCGACCCTTCGACGCAAACGAAGCCGGTGCCCGCGGTCGAGCGGTAAGGCTGGGTATGGAACCCCTTGGGCAGCAGCGACATCCAGGTCGAGATCGTCGGCATCGCCCAGCCGCCATTGACCGGGTTGATGTATTTCAGCTTGATGCCGTGATAGGGATCGGGGGTGCGGAATTTGCGGAGCCGCTCCAAAGTCTCACGCGTGCGCACATAGGGATAGTTGAAGATCGGCGTGGTCAGGCCATGCCATTCCTGATCGACCGGGACCAGATTCATCGCTGCCTCCGCCTCGGCCGCACCTAGGGGGCGCGTGACGGGGTGACTGGCCTCGGGATAGTTGTCGAGGAAGCTCGCATCCATCAGATTGACCAGGTGCAGGTCGAGCACGTCGAGCCAGACCATCGGCCCCTGGCCCTCATTGCCGTGGTCGTGCCAGGCCATGGCCGGGGTGATGACGAAGTCGCCCGGCGACATGATGGTTCGCTCGCCGGCGACGGCGGTGTAGGCGTTCTTGCCCTCGATGATGAAGCGGAGCGCCGCGGCGGTGTGGCGATGGGCCGGCGCGACCTCGCCCGGCAGAATGATCTGCAAGCCCCCGAACAGGCTGTGGGTGATGCGCTGCTGCCCGGGCAGGCCGGGATTCTCGAGCGTCATCACCCGCCGCTGCGATTCCTCGGTCGAGATGATCCGGCACGCCTCCATGAGGTAGGGCCGCACCTCCTGGTAGCGCCATAGCGCCGGCACGCACGGGGTAACCGGCTCTTCCGTGACCATTCTGCCGAGCTGGGTCCAGAGCGGCGCCAAATGCTTGGCGGCGGCGCGGCGATAGAAATCCTCACGCCCCTTCTCGGCCTCGCGATCGATGGTCGAGAGCATTGCGTCGTTTGCCATGTCCTAAGCCCTTTCCCCGTCGAGTCCGCCTTTCCCTTGATATTGATGGTGTTCGAGACGGAGTCAAGCCGGCGGAACCGCCGCGGCCTTGCCTCGGCAGCACGGCGGAGAGATACTCGCGCCAACAGCGGGAGGAAGCATGCGCGGCCATCACGACATGGGCGGGCTCCCCGCCGGCCCGATCGAGCGTGCCGAGCACGATTATGCCTTCTGGGAAAAGCGCGTCGATGCGCTGATGATGCTGCTGACCGAGCGCAATCTCCTGCGCGTCGACGAGAACCGCCGCGCCATCGAGGCGCTGGCGCCGGATGTCTACGACGCCATGAGCTACTACGAGCGCTGGATCGCCGCGATCACGCAGGTCTTGCTGCAGCGTGGCGTCCTCACCGCCGACGAGCTCGGCCGCAAGATGGCCGAGGTCGAGGCGCGCGCGGCGCGCAAACCGTGAGCGCGCCCGCCAATGCCGCGCTGCCCGCGCGCTTCCGTGCCGGCGATCGGGTCGGCGTGCGGCGCGCCGATCCGCCCGGCCATTTGCGCACGCCCTGGTACATCCGCGGCCATGTCGGCGTGATCGAGCGGCTGTGCGGCGCCTTTCCCAATCCCGAGGAACTGGCCTTCAACCGCCCTGGCCTGCCGGCGCAGCCGCTCTATCGCGTGCGCTTCCGTCAGCGCGATGTGTGGCCCGATTACCGAGGCCCGCAGCACGACACCATCGAGATCGAGATCTACCAGCACTGGCTCGAGCCGACCGGGTGAGGACATCATGAGCGAGCAAGACACGCACACCCCGCACGACCATGCCCATCCGCATCCGGCGCGGCCCGATCAGGACGAGAGCCTCGGCTACTATCAGGTGATGGAAGTCGCGGTGCGCGAGCTTCTGATCGAGAAGGGCGTCATCAGCGCCGGCGATGTGCGCCGCGCCGTCGAGGCGATGGACGCGCGCACCCCGGCGCAGGGCGCGCGGATCGTCGCCCGCGCCTGGAGCGATCCCGCCTACAAGGCGCGCCTCCTCGCGGACGGCTCCGCCGCCGCGCGCGAGCTCGGCATCGATGTCGGCGCGACGCATCTTCTCGTCGTCGAGAACAAGCCGAAGCTGCACAACCTCATCGTTTGCACGCTGTGCTCGTGCTATCCGCGCATGGTGCTGGGCCGTCCGCCCGACTGGTACAAGAGCCGCAATTATCGCAGCCGTGCCGTCAACGAGCCGCGCGCGGTGCTCGCCGAGTTCGGAACCTCCCTCGCCGACGATGTCGAGGTCCGCGTCCATGATTCGACGGCGGACATGCGCTACCTCGTACTGCCCGAGCGGCCCGCCGGCACCGCCGGCTGGGACGAGGCGCGGCTCGCCGAACTCGTCACCCGCGACAGCATGATCGGCGTGGCAGAGGTCAGGCGGCCTTAGCGATCCGTCGCCGCGTAGCCGCCGCTCACGCCGCCCGGGCGATGGCGGGCCGGCGGCGGAAGCGCCACACCACGGCCGGTGGGAAATTCCACCACACGCGCTGCGCCACGGCGCCGACGAGGCCGGATTCCGGACCGAGCGGGGAGGCCACGCCGTAAGTGAACTGGACGAAGGTGCCGCGCTCGCCGAGGAGCGCGAAGGCCTCCGCGACGATCCGCAGCCGCACTCGTTTCGGCATGGACAAGAGCGGCAGGCTCGAGACCACCGTGGCGGCGCGCATGACCCCGAGCGGCAGAAGCAGCGCGCGCAGCTCCGCCGCATCACCGCGCAGCACCTTGACGCCGGGGAACCACAAGCGCAACGCCGCCGCCAGCGTCGGATCGCGCTCGACGACGACGAGCCGCCGCCGCGCCAGCCCGGCCGCCAGAAGCGCGCGGGTGATGCTACCGGTGCCGCCACCCAACTCGATGACGACGCCGTCGCCCGCGAGGTCGATCTGCCGCGCCATGGCGCGCGCCAGTTGCCGGCTTGACGGCGCCAGCGCGCCGATCCGGTGCGGCGCCTTGAGCCAGCGCGACAGAAACAGCGCCGTCGTGCCTTCGGGCCGCTCGCGGCGCATGGTGAGGCCGCGGCTGGTCGCGAAATTGTCAAAGTTCGGGATTATGTTCCCTTTCATTCCTGGGCGCCCTTGACTGTATCTCCCGCCTCGGCTCCCTTAACAGCAAAGCCGGGCGACCGAAAGCGCAAATTCCACCCGGCTCCATTGCGGAGATCGCGAGGTCCTCGATGGCGAGCCGCGCCGAACAGCAGAAGCGTGATGCCGTCGCCGCCGCGGCGGAGCTGGCCGCGGCGCGGCTCGAAGGCGCCCGCACCAGCATGGTGCACTCCTTCCTCCTCCAATTCTACAGTCACGTGCCGGCGCGAGACGTGCTCGAGCGCCGGCCCGAGGATCTCTACGGCGCCGCCATCTCGCTCTGGCAATTCGCGCAGCGCCGCGCGCCCGGCGTGGCAAAGCTGCGCATCATCAACCCCCGCCTCGCCGCCGAGGGCTGGCGCGCGCCGGCCACCATCATCGAGATCATCAACGACGACATGCCGTTCCTGGTGGACTCGGTGACCGCGGCCCTCAACGGCGAAGGCCTCACCGTCCATCTCGTCATCCATCCGATCCTGCATGTGACGCGCGACCAGGACGGCGCGCTCGCCGCGCTCTACGATTCGGACTCGCCTCGTGGCGCGCGCGAATCGGCGATGCATGTCGAGATCACCCCGCTGAGCGATCCCGAGCGGCTGCAGGCGCTCGAGGTCAAGCTCGCGAGCGTGCTCGCCGATGTCCGCGCCACGGTCGAGGATTGGGCCAAGATGCGCGCAGCGCTCGCGGATTTGCGCAACGCGCTGACCCGCGAGCCGCCGCCGGTGCCGCGCGAGGAACTGAGCGAACTGCTCGACTTCCTCATCTGGCTCGACGACGACAATTTCACCTTCCTGGGCTATCGCGAATACCGCTTCGGGCTCGACATCATCGCCGGCAGCGGTCTCGGCATCCTGCGCCAGGACGCCTATTCCGTCTTCGACGGCCTGCGCAACTTCGCGAGCCTGCCGGCCGATGTGCGCGCCTTCCTGCGCGCCCCGCGCCTCCTCAACATCAGCAAGTCGAACCGGCGCGCGACGGTGCATCGCGCGGTCCATATGGACACGATCGCCGTCAAATGCTTCGACGCTCAGGGCGCAGCGACGGGCGAGCGGCTCTTCGTCGGGCTGTTCACATCGGCCGCCTATGCCAAGAGCCCGCGCTCGATCCCCATTCTCCGCCGCAAGGTGAACCGAACGATCGAGCGCGCGGGCTTCGAGCCGGCGAGCCATGACGGCAAGGCGCTTCTCCACATCCTCGACAGCTTCCCGCGCGACGAGCTGTTCCAGATCTCCGAGGACGAGCTCTTCGAGATCGCGCAAGGCGTGCTCGATTTGCAGGAGCGCCAGCGCGTCGCCCTCTTCATTCGCCGCGATCCGTTCGAGCGCTTTGTCTCCTGCTTCGTTTACGCGCCGCGCGAGCGCTACGGCACCGTCTTGCGCCAGCGCTTCGCGGCAATTCTGGAGAAGGCCTTCCGCGCCACCGTCGACAGCTTCAACACGCAGCTCGACGAAGCCGTCTTGGCCCGCATCCATTTCATTTTGCGGACGACGCCGGGCGCCATCCCCGAGCTCGACATCGGCGCCGTCGAGCGCGAATTGGCCGTGGCGGCGCGAAGCTGGGCCGACCGGCTCAACGAGGCGCTCACGGCCGAGCGCGGCGAGGAGGCGGCCACGGCGCTCGCCCGCCGCTACGGCGCGGCCTTCCCGACCGACTATCAGGAGCGTTTCGCCATCACGACCGCGCTTTATGACATCGCGCGGATCGAGGAGGTGCGCCAGGGCCTCCGGCTCGGCATGACGCTCGACGGGCCGCCCGAAGCGGGGCCGCAGGATCTGCGCTTCAAGATCTATCACGCGGCCGCGCCGGTGGCCCTGAGCGACATCCTGCCGATGCTCGAGCATATGGGTCTCAAGGTGATCGCCGAGATGCCCTATGCGGTGACGCCCGCCGGCACTTCCGAGACCGTCTGGATCCAGGACTTCTCGCTCACCGCGCCCGCCAGCGCCGCCGATGTCGCGGAGCTGCGCCAGCGCTTCGAAGAGGCCTTCGCGCATGTCTGGGCGGGCGAGATGGAGAGCGACGGCCTCAACCGGCTCATACTCCTCTCCGGCCTCTCCTGGCGCCAGGTTGTGGTCCTCCGGCTCTATGCCAAGCTGATGCGCCAGGCCGGCAGCGCCTTCAGCCAGGCCTATATGGAGGATTCGCTCGCCCATCACCCGGCGATCGCGGCGAAGCTCGTCGCGCTCTTCGAGCGGCGCTTCGACCCGGCGAACGCCGCCGGCGCCAAGGCCGAGAGCGAACGCCTCGCCAAGGAGATCGAGAGCGATCTCGAAGCCGTCGCCAGCCTCGATGAGGACCGCATCCTCAGAAGCTTCCTCGGCCTTGTCGAGAAGTCGCTGCGCACAAACTACTTCCAGCGCCGCCCCGACGGCAGCCCGAAACCCTATCTCGCGGTCAAGCTGGCAAGCCGCGAGATCGAGCTTCTGCCGCTGCCGCGGCCCTTATGCGAGATCTACGTGCTGAGCCCGCGCATGGAGGGCGTCCATCTCCGCGGCGGCAAGGTGGCGCGCGGCGGCATCCGCTGGTCCGACCGCAAGGAGGATTTCCGCACGGAGATCCTCGGGCTGATGAAAACCCAGACGGTGAAGAACGCGGTCATCGTGCCAACCGGCTCCAAGGGCGGCTTCGTGGTGAAGCGGCCGCCTTCGGGCCGCGACGCGCTCCAGGCCGAAGTGGTCGAATGCTACAAGATTTTGATGCGCGGCCTTTTGGATCTCACCGACACCATCGTCGGCGACGAGATCGTGCCGCCGCCCATGGTCGTCCGCCATGACGGCGATGATCCCTATTTGGTCGTCGCCGCCGACAAGGGCACCGCGACCTTCTCCGACATCGCCAACGAGATCGCCGGGGAATACGGCTTCTGGCTCGGCGACGCCTTCGCCTCGGGCGGCTCCGAGGGCTACGACCACAAGGCCATGGGCATCACCGCGCGCGGCGCCTGGGAGACGGTGAAGCGCCATTTCCGCGAATTGGGCCGCGACATCCAGAGCGCCGACTTCACCTGCGTCGGCGTCGGCGACATGTCCGGCGATGTCTTCGGCAACGGCATGCTGCGCTCGGAGCACACGCGCCTCCTCGCCGCCTTCGACCACCGCCACATCTTCCTCGATCCCGATCCTGATCCGGCCAAGAGCTTCGCCGAGCGCCGGCGCCTTTTCGATTTGCCGCGCTCGTCCTGGGCCGATTACGACCGCGCCCTGATATCGCCGGGCGGCGGCGTCTTCGAGCGCAGCCTCAAATCGATCGCGCTCACGCCCGAGATCCGCCAGCGGCTCGACACCGCGGCCGAGCGGCTTGCGCCGATGGAGCTCATCCAGGCGATCCTGAAAGCGCCGGTCGATTTTCTGTGGTTCGGCGGCATCGGCACTTACGTCAAGGCGTCCGATCAGAGCCACGCCGAGGTCGGCGACCGCGCCAACGACGCGTTGCGCGTCGATGCGGCGGAGCTGCGCGCCAAAATCGTCGGCGAGGGCGCCAATCTTGCGGTGACGCAGAAGGCGCGCATCGAATATGCGCTCCATGGTGGGCGCATCAACACCGACGCGATCGACAACTCGGCAGGTGTCTCGACCTCGGACCACGAGGTCAACATCAAGATCCTGCTCGACGCCGTGGTGGCGCAAGGCGGCCTCACCACGGCGGAGCGCAACCGGCTGCTTCACGCCATGTCCGACGAGGTGGCGGCGCTGGTGCTCAAGGACAATTACCTGCAAGGCCTGGCGCTGACGCTCGAGGAGAGCGAGCGGGTCGAGCGCTTCGACCGCCATGTCCGCCTCATGCGCGATCTCGAGCGGGCGCAGAAGCTCGACCGCGCCGTCGAGGATTTGCCCGACGACGAGACGCTCGCCCAGCGCGCGCGCCAGGGGCTGACGCGGCCGGAGCTCGCGGTGCTCATGGGCTACGTCAAGATCACGCTCTACCACGAGCTTCTGGAGAGCGACCTGCCCGACGATCCCGCGCTCGCCGAGGATCTCGTCGCCTATTTCCCGAAGGTGCTGGCCGAGCGCTTTCCCACGGCGATCGCCGCGCACCGCTTGAAACGCGAGATCATCGCGACGGTGGCGGCGAACGATTTGGTCAACCGCGCCGGCATCGCCTTCGCCCGCGAGCTGGGCCAACTCGGTGGGCGAGGCCCGGGCGCGGTGACCCGCGCCTATATGATCGCGCGCCGCGCCTATGATCTTGATCGCTTCTGGGATGCGGTCAATGCGCTCGACAACCGCGTTCCGGCGCAGGTGCAGAGCGCGATGCTGCTCGCCGCCGAACGGCTGGTCGAACGCGCGACGGCGTGGTTCCTCAAGGGCGGCGCGCTCGACATCGCCGCGGAGAGCCGGCGCTTCGGTCCCGCCATCGCGGCGTTGGCGGCAGCGATGACCGCGGTGCTGCCCGAAAGTCACCGGGGCGAGCTCGGCCGTCGCGCCGCGGCGCTGACGGAGAAGGGCGTGCCGCCGGCGCTGGCCGAAGCGGCGGCGCGGCTCGATTTCTTGCACTCCGCCGTCGATATCGCGTTACTCGCGCGCGCCGGCGGTCACGATGTGGTCGAGCTCGGGCGGCGCTTCTTCGCGGTAGGTGCGCGGTTCCGCCTCGATGGGCTGCGGGTCAGCGCGCGCCGACTGCCGGCGGATTCGGAGTGGCAGAAGCTCGCCGTCTCCGCCGTCATCGAGGACCTTTATGCACAACAGGTCGAGCTCACCGCCAAGGCGATTGCCGAAGACGGCGATTTCGAGCGCTGGCTCAAAACCCACGCGGCCGAATTCATCCAGGTCGAGGCGCTGGTGCGCGAGATCGAGACGGCGCAGCAGCCCGATCTCGCCATGCTCATGGTCGCGACGCGGGCGTTGCGCAGTTTCCTCACGCGATGACGTTACGAAAGCGCGCGCTCACGGCTCGCGGTTATCGCCGAGATCGAAGAGATCGCCCTGCTTCCATTGCGAAGGATCGGTGCGCCGCAGCTCCGCGCTCAAGGCGCGGTCGTGCAGCCGGCGCAATAGCCGCGCGAAGAGGTTGCTGCGCCATCGCAGCGCGGATGCGACATCCTCCAGCCGGCGCAGAACGCGCTCGATGTCGTTCCGCCGCGCTGCGCGCCGTCGCAGCTTGTCCTCCGCCTGCGCCCGCGCCGCCGCCGCGCGGTCGATCAGTTGCTCGACGGTTTCCTCTTGCTGCGGCGCGGCGCGCAACCGGCGCAGCGCCTCCGGGACGAGGATCGTCGCGACGAGCAGGACGACGAACAGGATGAATAAGCCGGGATAGACCGTGTGGTTGATGAGCCAAAGGTCGGTGGCGAGCAGCCAAGCGCTCCAGCCCCGCGGCAATGGCAGATCGAAATACGAAACCGCGCCGATGGCGGCGACCACCGCCCACCACAGATGCTTCCACTTGAAGCGGCCGGACATGATCCCGAGTCTGCCGCGCTCGGCGGTGCATACGTCAATCGGATAGTGGACCGATTCGGACCGGGCGCGCCCCGGCAATCTCGCGAGCGGCCTCTGCCGAATTATTGTGCATTGCACTGTAACAATACTTTTATCGATATATAACCTTGACTTATTTATCTTGCAATGCAACATGAGCGGCGGGTGGGAACGCCGACTCCGCGAGGAGGTCCGGAAACCATTTCTGGTGGTGCGTCGATGCCCATTCTTAGCCAAATGCAGAACGCTGCCGTCGAGCCGCGCGGCGAGCTTGCCTCGCGGACCTTGGCGATGCCGGCCGATACCAATCCGCGCGGCGACATGTTCGGCGGCTGGATTATGTCCTTGATGGATGCCGCCGGCGCAATGACCGCGACGCAGATCGCCAAAGGCCGCGTCGTTACCGTCGCGGTATCCAACATCGCCTTTCTTCAGCCGGTGCAGGTCGGCGACGTCGTCTGCTGCTACACCGATGTGCTGCGGGTCGGGCGGACGTCGATCAGTCTCAGCGTCGAAGTTTGGGTGCTGCGCCAGGGCCAGGGCGACCGGGTCAAGGTGACAGACGCCGAATTTACCTTCGTCGCCATCAGCGCCTTCGGACGTCCGCGGCGAATTGTGCAATGAGCTCGCCGCAAGTGGCGGCGGCGGCGAGGCGGATGAGGCCGGCGGCGCGCCGATTGCCTTGCGGTCCGGCAAGGTATAAAGACGGCGCCTCCCGAACTGGGGAAGGCCAGAGACAGCATGGCGGAGACCGCCGCGGATTTCCGAGCCGAGGCGCCGGCTCGTAATCGCCAGAAACTTTTTCTCGGCGCGCTCGGGATCGTCTACGGCGACATCGGCACTTCGCCGCTTTACACCGTTCGGCAATGCTTCGACGACATCGGCGGGGTGACGCAGCCGGCGATCTACGGCGTCTTGTCGCTCATCACCTGGGCCTTGACGATTATCGTCACCCTCAAATATGTCACGGTCATCCTGCGCGCGGACAATCGCGGCGAGGGCGGCATCTTGGCGCTCACCGCGCTCGCGCTGCGGGCAAGCCACGATGACAGCAAATTGCGCTGGTGGATTCTCTGCGCCGGACTGCTCGGCGCCGCGCTCTTCTATGGCGATGGCGTCATCACGCCGGCGATCTCGGTTCTGAGCGCGGTCGAAGGCCTCAAGGTCGCGACGCCGCTCTTCGATCCCTTTGTCATTCCCTTGACGGTCGTGCTCTTGCTTGCGCTCTTCATGGTGCAACGGAGCGGGACGGCGATCGTCGGCGGCTGTTTCGGCCCGGTCATGACCATCTGGTTCGTCACCATCGCGGTTCTCGGCATCCGCGGCATCGTGCTGCACCCGCAGATCCTCAAGGCGCTCAATCCGTTCTACGGCTTCGCGCTGATCGGCGCCGCTCCGGCGAAAGGCTTCGTCCTCTTGGGCGCCGTCGTGCTCGCCGTCACCGGGGCCGAGGCGCTCTATGCCGATATGGGTCATTTCGGCCGGCGGCCCATCCGCATCGACTGGTTGTCCTTCGTCTTCCCCGCGCTGCTCCTCAATTATTTCGGCCAGGGAGCGCTGCTGCTCGACAATCCCCTCGCGCTCGAGAATCCGTTCTACCGCCTCGCTCCGGCCTGGGCGATTTATCCGCTCGTCGCTCTCGCCGCAGCGGCGACGGTGATCGCGTCCCAGGCGGTGATCTCCGGCGCGTTCTCGATGACGCGCCAAGCCGTGCTCTTGGGCTATCTGCCGCGCTTCGAGATCCGTCACACCTCCGAGGCGGAGATCGGCCAGATCTACGTGCCCAGGATGAACTATTTCCTGCTCGTCGCGGTGCTGGCGCTGGTGCTGGGGTTCCGCAGCTCCGACAATCTCGGCGCGGCCTACGGTATCGCCGTCACCGGCACCATGACGCTGACGACGATCCTGGCGCTCGTTTACACCATCGGCGTCGCCAAGTGGAATCCCGTGGGCGCGGCCTTGCTCTTCGGTGGCTTCCTCGTCGTCGATCTCTCCTTCTTCGGCGCCAATATGACCAAGATCGTCGAGGGCGGCTGGTTCCCGCTGGCGGTGGGCGCCATCATCTTCTTGCTCATGATCATCTGGGTGCGGGGGCGCGACATGCTGCTCGCCGAGCGTTGGCGCGAGACCATGCCGCTCGACATCTTCCTCAAGTCGCTGAAGCCCGACCGGCCGAGCCGCGTTCCCGGCACCGCCGTGTTCATGGCGCCCAACACCGACGTCGTGCCGACCGCTCTCTTGCACAATCTCAAGCACAACAAGGTGCTGCACGAGCGCGTCGTGCTCATGCAGGTGGTAACCGAGGACGTGCCGCACGTGCCGAACGAGCAGAGGCTCACGATCCGTCATCTCGATCGAAACTTCCACGCCATCACCGTGCGCTATGGCTTCATGGACGAGCCCAATATTCCGCGCGCGCTGGCGCAGCTCCGGCTCATGCAGTTCCGCTTCAACCTGCTCGAGACCTCCTTCTTCGTCGGCCGCGAGAAGGTCGTGGTCGGCCAGCGCGACGGCCTCGGACGTTGGCCCAAGGTGATTTTCATCTTCATGCATCGAACGATGCTGAGCGCGACGGAATACTTCCGCATCCCGACCAACCGCGTCGTCGAGCTCGGCGGCCAGACCGAGATCTGACCGCGGACGGATTTAGGCCACGTTGCGGCCCCGCTGCGCCGGCCAGGCGCGGGGCGCCGGCAGGCTCAGCACCGAGCGATGCGTTTCGCCATGCGCGGCGATGGCATTGAGCGAGCGCAGCAGCGGCGGAAACCGCGTGTCCGAGGCGAAGGAGATACCGACGAGAGTGATCGCCGGATCAGGGCCGCCATTGGTCAACGGCAACAGCAGATGCCGCGCCTCGAGGCGGCGCCGCGCGCCCCAGCAGAAGACGCTCTCGGAATAAAGCGGCGCCCGCTCGCAATAGAGCAGGCGATGGAGCGCGGCCATGAGGTCGAAATAGCTGCCGCGCGGCTGGTCGGCGAGAAACCGGCCGGTCGGATCGAAGCCGAAGCGCCGCACTACGGTCGTCCCGACCAGGCGAAAGCGCACGCGCGTGCCGCGGTCGTAAAGATCGCAGAGCATGAGATGCGGCAACAGTTCCGCGCCCATCTCCAGGGGATCGATCGCATGGCGCGCCGGCATCGGCCGATCCGCTCGCTTCGAATCCCAGTAATGCAACAGCGCGGCAAGGACCGGCTCGTCTATGGCGTGTGCGGACATGATAAAGCTGTTTCTCTATATCGCAGCCTAAGTTCACGCCCTGCATGGTTAATTTTTTGCTAACGAATTTTGGCAAACGGTTAACGCGCGTCCGGTGCGGCGCCGGCCGGTTCGCGCGCGGCCGGGCTTGGCCGTCTCTATTCCCTGCCGATCATGCGGCCGAGGCTGCGCCCGCCGAAGATATGGACGTGGAAATGCGGCACTTCCTGGTTCGCGTCGCGGCCGTGATTGGCGAGGATGCGATAGCCGCTGTCGGCGACCCCGGCATCGCGGGCGATCTTGCCGACGGCGCGGGTGAAGGCGACGATCTCGGCATCGGAGGCCTGCGCTGCGAAATCGTCGAGGGAGACGTATTCGCCCTTGGGAATCACCAAGACATGCACCGGCGTTTGCGGCCTGATGTCGTGGAAGGCGAGGACATGGGCGTCCTCATACACTTTCTTGCAAGGAATCTCGCCGCGCAGGATGCGCGCGAAGATGTTGTTGCGGTCGTAGGCCATGGCAATCTCCCCTCGCGCACCGTCACGAGTGCGCGCGGCCGAACTTCTCGGCGATGCCGGAGCTGCCCATGCGCGCCTCGAGCGCCGACCACACCTCCGCCGGCGCAATCCCGGCTTCGGCCCACAGAACCAGCAGGTGATAGAGCAGATCGGCGCTCTCGCCAACGAGGTCCTGAGCGCTCCCGCGGAGCGCCGCGATCACCGTCTCGACCGCCTCTTCGCCGAGCTTCTGCGCGATGCGCGGCCGGCCCGCGGCCAGCAGCTTTGCCGTGTAGGAGAGCGCGGGATCGGCGCCGCGGCGCGCGGCAATGGTGCCGAACAGCCGGTCGAGCACGCTGCCGTCGATTTCGGCCATGTCGTCCTCCGCGTTGCCGGTGCGGGAAACGCCGCAGGATGCCCGCGCGCCTCGCCTCTCGGCAAGGCCTGCCGTTACGGCCGCACCGGAATCCCGGAAGCGGCGAGATGGGCCTTGGCCTCGGCGATGCGGAACATGCCGAAATGGAAGATCGAGGCGGCGAGCACGGCGGTGGCGTGGCCGTCCCGGATCCCCTCGACCAAGTGGTCGAGCGTGCCGACGCCGCCCGAGGCAATGACGGGAACCGTCACCGCATCGGCGACGGCGCGGGTCAGCGGAATGTCGAAGCCTTGCCGCGTCCCGTCGCGGTCCATCGAAGTGAGGAGAATCTCGCCCGCGCCCATTTCGGCCATGCGCCGCGCCCAGGCGACCGCATCGAGCCCGGTGCCGCGCCGCCCGCCATGGGTGAACACCTCCCAACGCTGTGGCGCGGATTGCTTGGCGTCGATGGCGACGACGATGCATTGGCTGCCGAATTTCTCCGCCGCCGCGCGGACGAGTTCGGGCCGCTGCACCGCGGCGGTATTGATCGAGGTCTTGTCGGCCCCCGCCAGCAACAGCAGCCTTATGTCCTCGACCGAGCGCACGCCGCCGCCGACGGTTAGGGGCATGAAGCATTGCTCGGCGGTGCGCGCCACCACATCGTAGAGGGTCGAGCGGTCCTCGGCCGAGGCAGTGATGTCGAGGAAGCACAACTCGTCGGCGCCCTCGGCGTCATAGACCTTGGCCTGCTCGACGGGATCACCGGCATCGACCAAATCGACGAAGTTGACGCCCTTCACGGTGCGCCCGTCCTTGACGTCGAGACAGGGGATGACGCGCATTTTCAACACGGCGTCCATCTCGACCGGAACCGCGCCGCGCGTCAATCCCTAAGCGGTCTTCGCCGCGCCCGCCTCGGACGGGCCGGTGCCTCAAGCGGCGTTGTGGCTCTTCGGCCGGATATAGGCGAGTGCCGCGTGCTCGGCGCAATAGGACTTGCCGGGCAACGGCCGCTGGCCGCAGAAGCGGAAGTCCTTGTCGCCGGGGTGGCCTTGCGGCCAAGTGCAGACCGGCACGCTGATGCCGATCACGCGGCGCGTCGGCGGCCGCTTCAGGGGCGAGGGCCGCGCCTTCAGCGCCAGCCGGTGCGCCTTGCCGATCACCGCATTCTTGCTGATACCGAGCCGCCGGCCGATCTCGGCCGTCGGCAGGCCCTCGTCCCAGAGCACAGAAAGCCGCTCCATGAGGTCGGGCGTCCAGATAGTCTCCATTCCGTCCCACCGTATGCTGTGGTTGAAGGACGTGCTTGCCACTAAATACGGTATCACGGAGTCGCGCTTTCGCCAACCTTAATATGCTCGTCGGTTGACCGGAGGCGGCTTCTTCAAGCACCCTCGGTCCTCAATGTACGCACTCACTGCGACCTTGGCGGTCCAGGCGCTGATCTCGATGGCCGGGCTGGCGCCGGCGGTCTTCGTCGGCACGGCGGCGCCGGATATCGGGGTCGATCCCAATCGCATCGGCGCCTTCATGGCGATCGTCTATATCGCCGCCTGTGTTACCGCGGCGGCGGCGGGCGGCCCGGTGCGGCGCTATGGCGCGATCCGCATGAGCCAGGTCGGCTGCGTGCTCACCGCAATCGGCTTGGCCTTGCTGACCACGGCCAATCCTTGGCTCGCCTTTCTCGCTGCGGTCGTGATCGGGCTCGGCTACGGGCCGATCACACCGGCAAGTTCGCACATCCTTATCCGCCAGACGCCGCCGCATCGCCGCGGCCTGGTGTTCTCGCTCAAGCAGACCGGCGTTCCCTTGGGCGGCGCGTTGGCCGGGGTGGTCGTGCCGCCGCTGGTGCTGACGCTGGGATGGCGCATGACGACCCTGATTCTGGCAGTGGCAGTCCTCGCCATAACCGTCGCCGTCGAGCCGTTGCGCGCCAGCCTCGACGACGATGCCGATCCGCGCGCGCGCGCCAATCGCGGGCTGATCGACGCCTTTGCCCTGGTGCTGCGCCTGCCGCCGCTACGGCGCCTGGCGCTGGCCTCGCTCGCCTTCTCGGCGATGCAAACGTGCTTCAACGCCTTCGTCGTCACTTTTCTCACCGACCAGGTCGGCATCGATCTGGTGACCGCGGGGCTGGTCCTGGCGGTGGCCCAGGCGGCGGCGATGGGCGGGCGCGTTCTCTGGGGCTGGATCGGCGACCGCCTGATGCCGCCGCGCCGCGTCCTTTGCCTCTTGGGTCTCGCCATGGCGGCAAGCTGCGTCGCCCTGGCGCTGGTCACCGCCGGCTGGCCCGTGCTCCTTCTCGGCGCGGTGACCCTGGTGCTCGGCGCCACCGGCGTCGCCTGGAACGGCGTCTTCCTCGGCGAGGTCGCCCGTCTGGCGCCGGCCGGCAATGCCGGCACCGCAACGGGCGGCGCCCTCGCCTTCACCTTCATGGGCGCGGTGATCGAGCCCATCGTCTTCAGCGGGCTCGTCGATTGGACCGGCAGTTATCGCCTGGCCTACGTCGCCGCGGCGGTGGCGGCCGGCATCGCTGGCATCGTCATCGGCCGCGGCCGATGAGGCCGAAGGCCGGGCTAAAGCAGCTCGATCGCGGAGGCCTCGCGGCCGCGCCGGGCCTGCGACACCATCATCCGCACCGGCTGGCCCGGCTCGAGCCCATCGAGGCCCGAGCGCCGCAGTGCGGTGACATGGACGAAGATGTCCTTGCCGCCGTCATTGGGCAGAATGAAGCCGAAGCCGCGCGCCGGATCATACCATTTGACGACGCCGTCGAGCGATTCGCTCGGCCCGGTGGGGTCGCCGAACCCGCCGCCGCCGCCGCCGTTGTCGCGCGAGCGCGGGCGGCCCTCGCGCGGGGCGCGCGGCACCGCGGTCGAGGCATCGAGCTCGAGGACCTGAGTCACGGCACGGCCCTTGGGCCCTTGCATCCATTCGAAGACCACGCTGGCGCCGTCGGGCGCTTCGCCGAAACCGGAGCGTTCGAGCACCACCAGCGGCAAGAACACATCGCCCGTTCCGTCGTTCGGGACGATGAAGCCGAACCCCTTGCTCCTATTGAACCATTTGATCTTGCCGGAGAGCCGCACGGCCTCTCCGGACGGCTGCGAATTGAACGTCATGAGCGCACCATAGCTTGACCGTTCGCTCTCCCCCGGCATGGGCGGTGCCCAAAGCCATGCGAGCGAATTCCCCAACCTGCCGCCGCCGGCAAATGCCGCGGCGACCCCCGTTGTCGCAAGTGGCGACGCCTATAGATTATTTGGCCGGAGCTTTGGTGGCAAATAATAAATAGTTGGTATCTAAATCACCTCCGAGGACCCAGCGGTCGGCCGCCGGCTCATAGACCATCCCGCAGAGCTCCTTGACGTCCATATCCTGCGCCCGCACCAGCGCCGCAAGCTCCGACGGCCGCAGGAATTTCTCCCAGCGGTGGGTGCCCCGCGGCAGCCAGCGCAGCACCATTTCCGCACCGACGATGGCGAGCAGATAGGCCTTCATGGTGCGGTTGATGGTGGCGGCGACGAGCGCGCCTCCGGGCCGGACCAGCGCGGCGGCGGCGGCGAAGAAGAGGCCGGGGTCGGCGACATGCTCCACCACCTCGAGCGCGAGCACCACGTCGAAGCGCTCGCGCTCATCCGCGAGGTCTTCGGCGGCGGCGGCCCGATAGTCGATCGATAAGGAAGTCATCGCGGCATGGGCGCCGGCGGTGGCGAGCGCCGCGGCATCGGCATCGATCCCGGTCACGGTGAAGCCCAATCGCGCCATCGGCTCGGCGATGAGGCCGCCGCCGCAGCCGATATCGAGGAGCCGCAACCCGGCGAAGGGCGCCAGGCTCTTCGGATCGCGGCCGAAGTGCCGCTGCAGCCGGTCGCGGATGAAAGCGAGCCGCACCGGGTTCAGCCGGTGCAGCGGCTTGAACTCGCCCGCGGGATCCCACCATCGATCGGCGAGTCGCGCGAAGCGCTCGACCTCGGCAGGGTCGACGGTCCCAGCCGGCGCGTCTTGCCCCCGCCCGGTCATCGCTCCGCCCTGCGCATGCGTTGGTTCCTGCCCGGCTTGCCTCGATCGCGTCCGAGAGAGTATGAATACTCGCCCTGCCAACGGCAATGCCCAGAGCCCGGCGAGGGCTGCCCTAACCTCACCATCCCGGACGGCGCAGGTCGACGCCCATGGCGTGTATCGTGCAGAAATTCGGCGGCACGTCGGTCGCCGACATCGAGCGGATCAAGAACGTCGCGCGCCGCGTCGCGCGCGAGGTGAAGGCCGGCAACGAGGTGGCGGTGGTGGTCTCGGCGATGGCGGGAGCGACCGATCAGCTCGTGCGCTGGACCCAGGATGTCTGTCGCCTGCACGATGCGCGCGAGTATGATGTCGTCGTGGCGTCAGGGGAGCAAGTGACGGTGGGCCTCTTGGCGCTCGCGCTGCATGACCTCGGCATCAGCGCCCGCTCTTGGCTCGGCTGGCAAGTGCCGATCCGCACCGACGACGTGCACGGCAAGGCCCGCATCGCCGAGATCCCCACCGGCGCGCTCAGGCGCGCGATGCGCGCGGGGGAGGTTGCGGTGGTCGCGGGGTTCCAGGGTATCGGACCCGATGGCAGAGTCACCACGCTCGGCCGCGGCGGCTCGGACACCTCGGCGGTGGCGCTCGCGGCCGCGCTCGGCGCTGAACGCTGCGATATCTTCACCGACGTGGAGGGCGTCTTCACCACCGATCCGCGCATCGTTGCGAAGGCGCGCAAGCTCGATAGAATTACCTATGAGGAGATGCTCGAATTCGCCAGCCAGGGCGCCAAGGTGCTCCAAACCCGCTCGGTCGAGATGGCGATGAACCACCGGGTGCGCGTCCAGGTGCTGTCGAGCTTCAGCGATGCCCCCGGGACCTTGGTCGTTGACGAGGATGAGATCGTGGAAAAGCAGGTGGTGAGCGGTATTGCCTACAGCCGCGACGAGGCCAAGGTCACGCTGTCCAAAGTGGCGGACCGACCGGGCGTCGCCGCGGCGATCTTCGGCCCGCTGGCCGATCATGCGATCAACGTCGACATGATCGTGCAGAACATTTCCGAAGACGGCCGCACGACCGATCTGACCTTCACCGTGGCGAAGGCCGATCTTGATCGTGCCGTAAAGGTCCTGGAGGAACGCCGCGCCCAACTCGGCTACCACGCATTGAGGCCGGATCCCAATGTCGTCAAGATCTCGGTCATCGGCGTCGGCATGCGCAGCCATGCCGGCATCGCCAAGAAGATGTTTCAGACGCTCGCGGAAAAGGGCATCAACATCCAGGTCATCTCGACCTCGGAGATCAAGGTGAGCGTGCTGGTCGCCGAGGAGTATACCGAGCTTGCGCTCAGGGCGCTGCACACCGCCTACGGTCTCGACGTCGGTTGAGTGATGAGCGCGGCGGCGCAGCGCCGAAGCACAGGCGGGATGCCGCCGCCGGGCGCGGCAGCGCTGGCGCGCGCGCGCGGCCTGCTCGACCGCCTGTGGCGGCGCGGCACGGCCTTTCTCGGCGCCGATTTCGCCATCATGGGCGGCGCGATGACCTGGGTCTCCGAGCGCAATCTCGTCGCCGCCATCTCGAACGCCGGCGGCTTCGGCGTCATCGCCTGCGGCTCGATGAATCCGGCGCAGCTCGATGCCGAGATCGCCGCTACCTTCGAGCGCACCAATCGTCCCTTCGGCGTCAATCTCATTACCCTCCACCCCGAACTTGTCCAGCACATCGCCGTCTGCGCGCGGCGCAAGGTCGGCCATGTCGTCTTGGCCGGCGGCCTGCCGAACGCGGCAGCGGTGGCGCGCATCAAGGCGAGCGGCGCCAAGCTCCTGTGCTTCGCCCCGGCGCTGCCCATCGCCAAGAAATTGGTGCGGATGGGCGCCGACGCCATCGTCATCGAGGGCATGGAGGCGGGTGGCCATATCGGGCCGGTCTCGACCGGCGTGCTCGCGCAGGAGATTCTGCCGCATGTGACGGAAGTGCCGGTTTTCGTCGCCGGCGGCATCGGCCGCGGCGAAGCGATCGTCGCAAATCTCGAGATGGGCGCCGCGGGCGCGCAGCTCGGCACGCGCTTCGTCTGCGCCCATGAATCGATCGCGCATCCGCGCTTCAAGCAGGCTTTCATCCGCGCCGGGGCGCGCGACGCCGTGCCCTCGTTGCAGCTCGATCCGCGCTTCCCGGTGATTCCGGTCCGTGCGCTTGCCAACGAGGCGACCCGGGACTTCCTCGAGCTCCAGCGCGAGGTCATCGCGCGCTTCGGCCGCGGCGAGGTCTCGCGCGAGAACGCGCAGCTGGAGATCGAGCACTACTGGGCCGGGGCGCTGCGCCGCGCGGTCATCGAGGGCGATGTCGAGCGCGGCTCGCTGATGGCGGGCCAGAGCGTCGGCATGGTGACCTGTCTGCAGTCGACCAAGGAGATCATCGACGAACTGGTGGCAGAGGCGGCCTTCGCGCTGGCGCGGCGCGAGGCCGTAACGAGCGGCGAGCCGGCATCTGCGATGGCGCCGCTCGCCGGTGCTCCCGCCGCATCGAGGGCGTGATGGCGGAGCCGATCTCCGGCTACCGCCGCGTGCTGCGCCGGCTCCGCGACGAGATGGCGCACTCCGGCACGGCGCAGGAGCGGTTGAACGCCGTCGTCCGCCTCATCGCCGCGGAGATGGTGGCTGAGGTCTGCTCCTGCTATATCCTGCGCGCGGGCGAGGTGCTCGAACTCTTCGCCACCGAAGGGCTGCGGCCCGAGGCGGTGCATCACACAAGGCTGCGCATCGGCGAAGGCCTGGTCGGCGTCATCGCCGCCACTGCGCGTCCCCTGGCGCTGGCCGATGCCCAGTCGCATCCGGATTTCGCCTATCGGCCCGAGACCGGCGAAGAGATCTATCACTCGCTCCTGGGCGTGCCGATCCTGCGCGCCGGCCGCGTCCTCGGCGTGCTCGTCGTGCAGAACCGCACCTTGCGCCAATACACCGATGACGAGGTCGAGGCGATGCAAACCATCGCCATGGTGCTGGCCGAGCTGGCGGCGAGCGGCGAGCTGGTCAGCCCGCTCGAGCTGCAGCCGACGACCGGCATCGGCATGCAGCCGATGCGCTTGGACGGCGTGCGCATCAATTCCGGCCTTGCCATCGGTGCCGCGGTCTTGCACGCGCCGCGCATCGTCATCCGCAAAATCGTGGCGGAAAATCCCGCGGACGAGGTCGAGCGGCTGAGGCACGCCGTCGCGGCGATGCAGAGCGCCATCGACGACATGCTGGCGGCGGACGACGTGCCGGCGGGCGGCGAGCACCGCGACGTGCTCGAGACCTATCGCATGTTCGCGCGCGACCGCGGCTGGCTCCAGCGCATCGTCGAGGCGGTGCGCAGCGGCCTCACCGCCGAGGCCGCCGTGCAGAAGGTCCAGGACGACAACCGCGCCCGCATGATGCAAGCGAGCGACCCCTATTTGCGCGAGCGCCTCGCCGATCTCGAGGACCTGACCAACCGGCTGCAACAGCATCTCGCGGGCCATCGCATTACGGCCGCGGAAGCCGAGCTGCCCGAGGAATTCATCCTCGTCGCCCGCAGCATGGGACCGGCCGAGCTGCTCGACTATGACCGCCGGCGCCTCAAGGGCCTGGTGCTCGAGGAGGGCTCGCCGACGTCGCATGTCGCGATCGTGGCGCGGGCGCTCGACATCCCCGTGATCGGGCGGGTCAAGGAGGTGTTGAGCCAAGTCGAGACCGGCGATCTCGTCGTCGTCGATGCCGACGACGCGGTGGTGATGCTGCGGCCGGGCGAGGACATCCAGCAGGCGGTCGAGGCGCGGCTCGGTGTGCGCCGCGGCCTGCGCCAACGCTATGCCGAGTTCAAGGAGCTGCCGGCGGAGACGCGCGACGGCGTGCGCGTCTCGCTCCAGCTCAATGCCGGGCTGCTGCTCGACTTGCCCTATCTCGACGAGACCGGCGCCGAGGGGGTCGGCCTGTTCCGCACCGAGCTGCAATTCATGCTGAGCAGCAGCTTCCCGACGGTCGAGCAGCAGACGGCGCTCTACCGCCGCGTCCTCGATCACGCCGGCGACCGGCCCGTGACCTTCCGCACGCTCGATATCGGCGGCGACAAGCTTCTGCCCTACATGCCCGATATCGCCGACGAGAATCCGGCGATGGGCTGGCGCGCGCTGCGCATCGGGCTCGACCGCCCGGCGATGCTCCGCCAGCAGCTCCGCGCCCTCTTGGCCGCCGCCTCGGGAAGGCGGCTCAAGGTGATGTTCCCGATGGTCGCGGAGGTGGCGGAGCTCGCGGCGGCACGCACAATTCTCGAGCTCGAGCAGGAGCGCGCCTGGCGCCGCAGCAATCTGCCGCCGCCGGCCGCGGTCGAGGTCGGCGTCATGCTCGAAGTGCCCTCGCTGCTGTGGCAGCTCGACGCGCTGCTCGTCTGCGTCGATTTCGTCTCGGTCGGCACCAACGATCTGATCCAGTTCTTCTTCGCCTCCGACCGCAGCAACCCCCGGCTCGCCGACCGCTACGATCCCCTGTCGCAGCCGGCTCTGCGCATGCTCAAGGAGCTGGTCGCGGCCTGCGACCGGCATCATGTGCCGGTGGCGTTGTGCGGCGAGATGGCGGGGCAGCCGCTCGATGCCATGACGCTCCTCGGCGTCGGCTTCCGCACCCTGTCGATGGCGCCCGCCTCGATTGGTCCGGTCAAGGCGACGATTCGTAGCTTGGAACTGGGCGCGGTCGAGGAGTTCCTCGCCTCCTGCACCGATCTCGCGGTGCACAGCCTGCGCGGCAAGCTCAGGGATTTCGCCGCCGATCACGGCGTCGTCGTCTAGCTTTCATCGGCAATTGTTGCGCTGTCTTGCAGCGATTTGGTAAAAGGGCCGGCGATGCGATGACCAGTCCGGCGCGAACTCCCAACCCGCGTGGCGAGGGCGATGCCCCCGTTGTGGCGGCGATTGCGCCGGAGCAGGCGCAGGCCCGGCGGCGCCGCGACTCGGTCGGCGAGCTGCTGCGCCAGACGCGCCTGTCCTATGGCGCCAATATCGAGACCACCGCCGCGTCGCTGCGCATCCGCCGCTCCTACCTGTCGGCGATCGAAGAAGGCCGCTACGACGAGCTGCCGGGCCTGGTCTATGCGCTCGGCTTCGTGCGGGCCTATGCCGTCCATCTCGGGCTCGACGGCGACGAGGCGGTACGGCGGTTCAAGCAGGAATCCGCGGGTCTCGAGCGCCCGCCCGACCTGTCCTTTCCGCTGCCGCTCACCAAGCGCAGCATCCCCGGGGGGCGGATGCTGCTTGCAGCATTGGTTCTCGCGGTCTGCGGCTACGGGCTCTGGTACTACCTCTCTACCGGCGACCGGTCGCGTCCCGAGCAGGTGAGCGCGGTTCCAGCCCAGCTCCTCCCGCCGCCGCCGGTGCGGGCACCAGGCCCTGCCGCGCCACCGCCGACGGCGGCCGCTGCTCCATCGCCGTCGGCTCCGGCGGCAATGGAAACGCCGGCCGCAACCCCGCCGGCGCAAAGCTCGACGGCCGATACTGCGCCGCCGGCAGGGCCGGCGCCGGTTCCGCCTGCAACGCCCGTGCCGGCAGCAGCAGCCCCCAAGCCGCCGGCGTCCGAACCCGCCGTTACAGCAGTTGCCTTGCCGCCGCCCCCGACCGCCGCAATCGTGGCCAGCCTACCCAACGCGCCGGCCCCGCCGCCCGCGCCGCCGGCCACTTCCACCGTCGAGAAGCCGCCTCCGGCCGCCGCCGCGGGCCCCGCTACGGCTACGGCCACGGCCATAGCCGTGCCGCCTGCCCCCGCCGCCGCCGTCGGCGCCGCTACGGCCATGGCCGTCCCGCCTGCCCCCGCCGCCGCGACGCAGCCGCGGGTCTTTGGCGCGGTCAATGGCCCGACGCGGATCATCGTTCGCGCCATCGGCGATTGCTGGCTGCAAGTGCGCGACCCCAACGACGCGCTGGTGGCCCAGCGCACGCTGCACAAGGACGACACTTATCGGGTGCCGGAGGAGCCGGGCCTGGTCATGCGCACCGGCAATGCCTCGGCCCTCGAGATCCTTGTCGACGGCAAGCCTGTCCGCGCCATCGGCGGCACGGTGCGGCACGTTCTGCTCGATCCCGACCGGCTCCTCGCCGGCACCGCCACCGCCGAGTAACGCGCCTACGCCTTCAGCCGCGGAATGAGGCGCTCGGCGTTGCCGTGGTCGATCGCCAGAAGCTCGGCTTCACCGAGGCCGAGCCGGCGTAGCGCGTCGGCTTGCGGCGTCGGTTGGAAATAGGGGTAGTCGGTGCCGAACATGACCTGCGTCGCCGGCACGAGCTTGAGCAAGGCCGCCATGGCAGGCGCATAAGCCGCGTTGGCGGTGTCGTAATGCAGTCGCGTCAATTCGCCCTCAATACCCGCCGGCGCGATCTCGGCGATGTCCTTGCGGAACTGGAAGAAGCTGTTGATGCGGCCGGCCAGCATCGGCACGGTGCCGCCGGCATGCGAGAAGAGCCAGCTTATGTCGCGATAGCGCGCCAGGCTGCGGCTGAGCAGCAAGCTCACGACGGCGCGGGTCGTGTCGTGTGGCACCTCGATCACCGCGGGGAAGGCGCCGACGCTGAGATTGGCGCAGCAATTCGCCACCAGCGGATGGAAATAGACGATCGCCTTGCGTCGGTTCAGCTCCTCGAACACCGGCTTGTAGAGCGGGTCGCCCGGCCAGGTGTCGCCGTAATTTGTTTGCAACCCGATGCCGTCCGCCTTCAAGGTGTCGAGCGCGTATTCGATCCCCTTTAGCGAGGCATCGATGTCGAGCATGGGCAGCGTCGCGAAGAGCCCGAAGCGTCCCTTGTGGTCACGCACCATTCCCGCCGCGTAGTCGTTGCAGATCCGCGCCATGCGCATCGCCAGCGCCGGCCCGCCATCGAACCACTGGCCCGGCGTCGAAGGCACCGAGAGGATGGCGGTCTTGATCCCCGCCTTGTCCATCTCCTCGAGCGACTTTGCCTGTGTCCACGCGACCTGGCTCGGATAATGCGGCAGCTTGCGCTGATCCTCCCAGTCGAGCCAGGCCTTCTGGTATTCCGGCGGATAGAAATGATGGTGCACGTCGATCCGATATGACGCGCGCGCAACCGTCGGTGCCGTCTCCGCCATCGCCCGCCTCCCGGATAGCGTTCTATTTCCGCGCGTCGGCGAAGGGATAGATCATCGTCCCGGTCTTATATTCCGGCGGCGCCAGGATCACCTGGTGGGTCGTGTCGCGGAACTGGTCGAGGTCGTGGACCGCCAAGTTCTGAAACTGGAAGAACACGAGGCGCGGCTTTGCCCATTCGCCATCCGGGCCGAAGGTGACGTGGCCCATCACCGTGTCGAAGCTGTGCCCGCGGATGTAGTCGGCGAGCTTCGATTGATCGAGCCCCTTGGTTGCCTCGACCGCATTGGCCATGACCTGGGCCGCGGCATAGGCCAAGGGCGCGAAGCTGTAGCCCAAGGGATCGATGTGGAGCGCCGGCGCCTGCGCCTGATATTTCTTCAGCAGCTCCTGCACGCCGGGAAAATTGAAGGTCGGGCCGGGGATGAAGACCTCGTTCTGAACGAAGCCGTCGATCGCGGGCCCGAGCTGCATCTTCAGATTGTTGACGAGCAGCCCGATCAGCGCGCCGCCGATCATCTTGGGCTCGAGCCCGACCTCATTGACGGCGCGGATCATGTTCACCGAGTCGGTCGGATAGGAGGCGATGAAGACGATGTCGGGATTGGTCGCCTGGATCGCCCGCACGATCGGCGAGAAATCCACCGTGCTCGGCGGATAGCGCTGGTCATAGACGATGGTGAGGCCGGCCGCCTTGGCATTCTCGCGCGCGCCGTCGGTCGCGGTCTTGCCGAACTCGGCATCGGCGCCGACGATCGCCACGGTCTTGGGCTTCGGGTTCTGCGCCATGGCGAGCTTGAAGAAGTCCTCGGAGAAGGCGATTTTCGGATTGGGCCCGGTCGGGATCATCGAGAAGTAGCGCGGATAGTGATAAGCGCTGTTGGCGGCAAGGCCCAATATGCCGACCGTGGTCATGCCGTGCTGCATGATGATCGGGATCGCCGCCGCGATCAGATTGGTGCCGTAGGGGCCGAGCATCAGCTCGACCTTGTCGACGTCGATGAGCTTGGTGATGTTGCCCGGCACGTTGGCGGGGTTGGTCTGGTCGTCGTAGTAAACGACCTCGACCGGCCGGCCCAAAAGCCCGCCCTTGGCATTGACATCCTCGCGCCAGATCTGCAGCGAGAGCAGGATTTGTCCGCTCGTCGGCCCATTGGCCCCAGTCACGCCGAGGTCGATGCCGATTTTGATCGGCTCGGCCGCGGCGCTCGGTTCGGGCACTGCCGTCAGGGTTGCGAGCGCCGCGCACAGAATCGCCGCGATGGCGCCAAGTCCGTTCCGGACATGCCAATTTTCTTGCGTCATGTCGCCTCCCCACGGTTCTTCGTTTCATTCTCCGCGCTTGCCCTACACTAGGTTCAAACCCAGCCGCCGCCAACCGCAAAGACGAAAATGCGGCGCGGGCGCGCTCTGCCCATCGGGCGGAACTTTTGCCGGCGGCGGAAACGCGCTATAACGCCCGTCGTTAGCATGGGGTAAGCCAGGGTGAAAGCGATGAGCGTGCGACCCTATCGCGATATCCAGCGGCGCAAGTGCCGGCAGGTCCATGTCGGGCCGGTCCCGGTCGGCGGCGACGCGCCCATTACCGTGCAGTCCATGACGAACACGCTGACGCATGACGTGAAGGCGACGGTCGAGCAGATCCAGGCGCTGGAGCTGGCCGGCGCCGACATCGTGCGCGTGTCCTGCCCCGATCGGGAATCATCGCTCGCGCTCAAGGAGATCGTGCGCCAGGTCAAGGTGCCGATCGTCGCCGACATTCATTTTCACTACAAGCGCGCCATCGAGGCGGCACAGAGCGGGGCCGCCTGCCTGCGCATCAATCCCGGCAATATTGGCTCCGCCGAGCGCGTCAAGGAGGTGGTGAAGGCAGCCAAGGATCACGGCTGCTCGATGCGGATCGGTGTCAACGCCGGCTCGCTCGAGCGCGATCTTCTGGAGCGCTACGGCGAGCCCTGTCCCGAGGCCATGGTCGAGAGCGCGCTCAACCACGCCAAGATTCTCGAGGACAATGACTTCTTCGAGTTCAAGATCTCGTGCAAGGCATCAGACGTGTTCCTCGCCGTCGCGGCCTATCAGCAGCTCGCCGAGGCCTGCGATTATCCGCTTCATCTCGGCATCACCGAGGCAGGCGGATTGATGAGCGGCACGATCAAATCTTCGATCGGCATGGGCTCGCTGCTGTGGGCCGGGATCGGTGACACGATCCGCGTCTCGCTCTCCGCCGATCCGGTCGAGGAGATCAAGGTCGGCTTCGACATCCTGAAGTCGCTGGGCCTCCGGCGGCGCGGCGTCACCGTCATCTCCTGCCCGTCCTGCGCGCGCCAGCAGTTCCAAGTGATCAAGACGGTGGCGGAGCTCGAACAGCGCCTCGCCCACATCACGACGCCGATGACGCTGTCCGTCATCGGTTGCGTCGTCAACGGGCCAGGCGAGGCGCGCGAGACCGATATCGGCTTCACCGGCGGCGGCAATGGCACGCATCAGGTCTATCTCGCCGGCGTGCCGGCGCACCGCTTGAAAGACCAGAGCATCGTCGATCATTTGGTCGAGCTGGTGGAGAAGAAGGCGGCGGAGATCGAGCGCGCCGAGCGCGAGCGTCTGTCCGCTGCCGCCGCGTCGTAAGGCAAGCGGGTTTCGGCGCTCACGATGGCGGCGCTGCAGCCGGTCCGCGGCACCCAGGATCTCCTGCCGGCCGAGCTGCGTCGCCACCGTTTCGTGATCGAAACGGCGCGCGCGATCGCCGAGCGTTACGGCTATCACGAGATCGCCACGCCGATCTTCGAGTTCACCGAAGTGTTCGCCCGGCCGATCGGCGAGACCAGCGACATCGTCACCAAGGAGATGTACAGCTTCACCGACCGCGGCGGCGACGCGGTCACGCTGCGGCCGGAATACACCGCCGGCATCGTCCGCGCGGTGCTCTCGAACGGGCTCGCGCAGAGTCTGCCGCTGAAGCTTTTCGCCGCGGGCCCGATGTTCCGCTACGAGCGGCCGCAAAAGGGCCGCTTCCGCCAATTCCATCAGATCGACATCGAGCTACTGGGCGTGGCGCAGCCCGTGGGCGATGTCGAGGTGATTGCGCTCGGCGCGGCCATTCTCGAAGCCCTGGGCGTGCTCGGCCGCACCGTGCTCGAACTCAACACCCTGGGCGATACGGCGAGCCGGCTCGCCTACCGCGAGGCGCTCGTCGCCTACTATGCGGTCCATGCCGACCGGCTCTCCGCGGACAGCCGGCACCGGCTCGAGCGCAATCCTCTGCGGATTCTCGATTCGAAGGACCCTGCCGACAAGGAGATCAACGCCGGCGCGCCGTCCTTCGCGGAGTTTCTCACGCCCGAATCGCGCGCCTTCTTCGCCTCGGTGCGAGATGGGCTCGAGCGCCTCGGCATCGCCTATGAGCTCAATCCGCGGCTCGTCCGCGGCCTCGACTATTACTGCCACACCGCCTTCGAGTTCGTGACCGACGCGCTCGGCGCCCAAGGCACGGTGCTCGGCGGCGGCCGCTATGACGGGCTGATGGGCGTCATGGGCGGACCCGAGACGCCCGGCGTCGGCTGGGCCGCCGGCATCGAGCGCCTGGCGCTCCTCGTCGCCGAGCCGCCGCCGCCGCCGCGGCCCATTGCCCTGGTGCCGCTCGGCAGCGCCGCCGAGGGAGCGGCCCTTGGCCTGGCGCAGCAGCTCCGCCAGGCCGGCTTTTCGGTCGATCTCGGCTATTCCGGCAATCTGTCGCGGCGCATGCATCGGGCGAACCGGATCAACGCTCGCGCCGCGGTGATCCTCGGCGACAACGAGCTGGCGCGCGAGGCCGCCGCGATCCGCGATCTCGACAGCGGCGAGCAGAAGGAAGTCCCGCTCGCCTCACTCGTTGAGCGGCTGACGCCGTTCCGCTAGATCGGTTGCCGACTGCATGGATGCCGTGCGTGCTTCGAGACGTGGTGCTGCGCACCGCTCCTCAGCACGAGGAAGATCGTTAATGGCACAAAGAAAGGTCCTCGTCCTGAGGAGCCAGCGAAGCCGGCGTCTCGAAGGACGTGCCGGGCCGACCGAAATGCTATGAACGCCGGGGAAGGAGCGGCAGTGGCGCAATCCTCGGAGCAAGCTGGCGCGAAAGGCTCTGCCGAATCTCGGCACGGCTCGGACGCCGCGACGCCGCCGCGTCTCTTCCTCGCCGGCACCAGCCATCGCTTGAGCCCCCTCGAACTGCGCGAGCGCTTCGCCCTCCTCGAAAGCGACCTCGCGGCTTCGCTCGACGAGCTCAAATCCCTGGGCGCGGGCGAAGCGGTGCTGATCGCGACCTGCGACCGGATCGAGCTTCTGACCTCCGACCCGGCCTTGCTCGCGCAGCTGGCGCCGCTGGTCGCGCGGCGCACCGGCCATCCCGCCGAACAAGTGGCAGCAGCGCTTTATCGCCACGACGGCGCGGCGGCGCTGCGCCATTTGTTCGCGGTGGCGAGCGCGCTCGACAGCCTGGTGGTCGGCGAGCCGCAAGTGCTGGGCCAAGTCAAGGCGGCGCACCGCGCCGCCGCCGAACTTGGCCTGGTCGGACCGGCGATCGAGGGCGTCTTCGCCGCCGCCTTCGCTTGCGCCCGGCGGGTGCGGCGGGAGACCCCAATCGCGGCGCGGCCGATGTCCTTGGCGGTGGCGGCGCTCGATCTGGCGCTGGGCATTCACGGCAACCTCGCCCGCTCGGAGGCGCTGTTGCTCGGCCCGTCGGAGATGGGCGAGCTGATGGCCGAGCATTTCCGCCGCGGCGGCCTGGGCCGGCTCGTCGTCTGCGGCCCGGCCGAGCGCGCGCGTCCCGCCGCCCTCCGGCTCGTCGCCAATTATCGGCCGCTCGACGAGCTCGACGAAGCGCTGGCCGGGGCCGACATCGTCATCGCCGCGCTCGCCACCGGCCGCATCGTGCTGACCGCGCCGCGCATCGCCGCGGCCTTGCACCGCCGGCCGCGGCGACCAATCTTCGTCATCGATGCCGCGATCCCGCCCGATGCCGAGCCCGGGGTCAATGACCTCGAGGGCGCCTTCCTCTACGATCTCGCCGATCTCGAACGCGCGGCGGTCGCGGGACCTTCGACGCGCGAGCAGGATCTCGCCGCCGCCTGGCGCATCGTCGATGCCGAGGTGGCCGCCTATCAGGCGCGGCAGGCCGAGCGTCGCGCGGTCCCGACGGTGGTCGCATTGCGCCGTCATTTCGAGCGGCTGCGCGACGAGGTGATGGCGGAGCGTGGCCTCGACGCCGCGGCGGCGACGCGGCTTCTCGTCAACCGGCTGCTGCACGATCCCTCGGAGGCGCTGCGCGATTTGGCCGCGAGCGGCGGGGCCGATGTTGCGGCGATGGAGATGCTGTTGCGGCGGTTGTTCAGGCTCGGCGACGAGGACGAGACGTGAACGAGAGCGCGTTCGACGCCAAGCTCGACAAGCTGGTCCGCCGCCACGACGAGCTGAGCGCAGCGCTCGCCGATCCGGCCCGGCTCGGCGGCGAGTTCGGCAAGCTGTCGAAGGAATTGAGCGACCTCGCGCCGCTGGTCGACGGCATCGCCGCGCTCAAGAAGGCGCGGGCGGAGCGCACCGGACTTGCCGCGCTCCTCGCCGAGACCGGCGAGCCGGAGATGCGTGCGCTCGCAGAGACCGAGTTGGCCCTGCTCGGCAAGCGCATTCCCGAGCTTGAGCAGCAGGTGCGGTTTTTGCTGCTGCCGAAGGACGAGGCCGATGAGCGCAATGCCATCCTCGAGCTGCGCGCCGGCACCGGCGGCGAGGAAGCGGCGCTCTTCGCCGCCGATCTCTTCCGCATGTATCAGCGCTATGCCGCGCTCAAGGGCTGGCGCTTCGAGGTCATGGACATCTCCGAGACCGGTATCGGCGGGTTCAAGGAGGCGATCATCGCCATCACCGGCCGCAATGTCTTCGAGCGCCTCAAATTCGAATCCGGCGTCCACCGCGTCCAGCGCGTCCCCGCAACCGAGGGCTCCGGCCGCATCCATACCTCGGCCGCCACCGTCGCCGTCCTGCCCGAGGCCGAGGAGGTCGACATCAAGATCGACGACAAGGATCTGCGCATCGACGTCTTCCGCTCGAGCGGGCCGGGCGGCCAATCGGTCAACACCACCGACAGCGCCGTGCGCATCACCCATATCCCCACCGGCATCGTCGTCTCGCAGCAGGACGAGAAGTCGCAGCACAAGAACAAGGCCAAGGCGATGAAGGTGCTGCGCGCCCGGCTCTATGAGCGCGAGCGGCAGGAACGCGAGGCGGCCCGCGCGCAATCGCGCAAGAGCCAGGTCGGCAGCGGCGACCGCTCCGAGCGCATCCGCACCTACAATTTCCCGCAGGGCCGCGTCACCGACCACCGCATCAATCTGACCCTCCACAAGATCGACAAGGTCTTGAGCGGCGAGGCGCTCGACGAGTTCATCGACGCGCTCATCGCCGAGGACCAGGCGGCGCGTCTGGCGGAGGCGGAATGAGCGCCGCGCTTGGCGTTTGCCCCGAGGTCACGATCGGCCGAGCGCTCGCCGATGCCACAAGCAGGCTCGCCGCCTCCGGGATCGAGTCGCCGCGGCGCGAGGCACGGCTGCTCCTGGCACTCGCGGCCGAAATCGACGCCGCCGGAATTCTGGCCTATCCCGAGCGCTCGCTCAACGCCGCCGCGGCGGTGCGGCTGGAGGCATTGCTGCAACGCCGCATCGCGCGCGAGCCCATGTCGCGTCTGGCCGGCCGGCGTGAATTTTGGAGCCTCGCTTTCGCGCTCTCGCCCGACACGCTCGATCCCCGTCCCGACAGCGAAACGCTGATCGCCGCCGCGCTCGACCGGCTGCCCGACCGCCAGGCGGCGCTGCGCATTCTCGATCTCGGCACGGGGACCGGCTGCCTCCTGCTCGCGCTGCTTGCGGAACTGCCCCAGGCGGTGGGCTTCGGCCTCGACATTCTGCCGGGCGCCGCCGCCGTGGCGCGCCGCAACGCCGCGGATTTGGGCCTGAATTTGCGCGCATTCTTCCTTGTCAGCGCCTGGGATGAGGCGATTTCTACGGGGGTGGATGTGATTCTCGCCAATCCTCCCTATATACCTAGCAAGACGCTCTCCGAGTTGCCCCTGGAAGTAGCCCGCTACGATCCGCCAATGGCGCTCGACGGGGGCGGGGATGGGCTCGGCGCCTATCGGTGTCTCGCCCCGGCGGTTCGACGGCTCCTGAAACCGGGCGGCCGGGCCTTCATCGAACTGGGCGCGGGGCAGTCGGAAGCCGCAGCGGCGCTCTTCGCCGCGGCCGGGTTGCTGATCGAGGAAGTGCGGCGCGACCTCTCAGGCATCGAGCGCTGCCTGGTATTGACCGCGCCGCCGGGAGCCTAGAGCCAAGTCGAGGGAAACCGGGGCAAAGAAAAAAAGTTATTGGAATGGTCACACATCCCGTCTAGGGTGGTGCGGCCTAGCGAAAACGAGCCAAGAGCTCTTGCGCCCATCGGGCGCCGGTATTGCTTCCTGCCGTAATGGTGCCGATCACATGGGTTGACGGACACCGGGAGCACTTCTTGCAACAATCAACGTCGTGGACGATGCATCGCGATTTCAAAGGTATCATGAGACCAGGGCAGAACAAGCGGTCCCGCAACCGCAACATGAACGGAAGCCATCCCAACAACAACCGGCCTCGGCCGCCGCACCGTATCCAGACTTTCGACAGTAGCGGACCGAACGTCAAAATTCGCGGCAACGCCTATCAAGTGTTCGAGCGCTACGTCGCGCTCGCGCGCGAGGCGTCGTCTTCGGGGGATCGCATCGCGGCGGAAAACTTCTATCAGCACGCGGAGCACTATTTCCGCGTCATGAACGCCAATGGCGGCGGCGGCTTCGGCGATCAAATGCAACGGCCGATGACTCCGGCCGACACCGAGCCCACGGGCCCGGACACGGAGACCGAGCAGCCTGCGGCCGCCGACTCCAGCCCGCCTTCCGACCCCGAGGTTCAGCCGAGCTGACCCGCTCGGCCGGCGCCGCGCTGGCCGAGCCGACCTTGCCCTTGAGTGCTCCGCGTCTCGCGACCATATGAGACGGCGGAAGGGTGCGACGCGTTGCCTCGAAGAGGGACGCCGCAACCTGTTCAACGCAAGGGGCAGTCATGGATTTCGACAAATACACGGAGCGCTCGAAGGGTTTCGTGCAAGCGGCGCAGACCCTGGCGCAGCGGCGGGGCCATCAGCAGCTTACGCCCGAACATCTCCTGAAAGTTCTGCTCGACGATAAGGAAGGGCTCGCGGCCAATCTGATCCGCGCTGCCGGCGGCGATCCCAAATCGGTGCTCGCCGCGACCGAGACGGCACTCGAAAAGCTGCCGCGCGTCGAGGGTTCGGGCTCGGGCCAAGTCTTTCTGGCGCCGCCGACCGCGCGACTCTTCGAGGAGGCCGAGAAGGTCGCGGACAAGGCCGGCGACAGCTTCGTCACGGTCGAGCGTCTCTTGCTGGCGATGACCTTGCTCAAGGACACGCCGGCGGCCAAGGCGCTGGCCGCAGCGGGCATCACCGCACAGAATCTCAACCGCGCGATCGAGGATATCCGCAAGGGCCGCCGCGCCGACAGCGCTTCGGCGGAAGAGGGCTATGACGCGCTCAAGAAATACGCGCGCGATCTGACGGCGGCGGCGCGCGAGGGCAAGCTCGACCCGGTCATCGGCCGCGATGAGGAAATCCGTCGCACCATCCAGGTGCTGTCGCGCCGCACCAAGAACAATCCGGTGCTGATCGGCGAGCCCGGCGTCGGCAAGACCGCGATCGTCGAGGGTCTGGCGCTCCGCATCGCGCATGGCGACGTGCCCGACAGCCTCAAGGAGAAGCGGCTCCTGGCGCTCGATCTCGGTGCATTGGTCGCCGGCGCCAAGTTCCGCGGCGAGTTCGAGGAGCGCTTGAAGGCCGTGCTTGCCGAGATCACCGCGGCGGAGGGCGAGATCATCGTCTTCATCGACGAGCTGCACACGCTCGTCGGCGCCGGCAAGGCGGAAGGCGCGATGGACGCCTCCAACATGCTGAAGCCGGCATTGGCCCGTGGCGAGCTCCATTGCGTCGGCGCCACCACGCTCGACGAGTACCGCAAGCACATCGAGAAGGACGCGGCCTTGGCGCGGCGCTTCCAGCCGGTCTTCGTCAGCGAGCCTTCGGTCGAGGACACCATCTCGATCCTGCGCGGCATCAAGGAGAAATACGAGGTTCACCACGGCGTGCGCATCACCGACGGCGCGATCGTCGCCGCCGCGACCCTGTCCAACCGCTACATCACCGACCGCTTCCTGCCGGACAAGGCGATCGACCTGATGGACGAGGCGGCCTCGCGCCTCCGCATGGAAGCGGAGTCGAAGCCCGAGGAGATCGACGAGCTCGACCGCCGCATCGTGCAGCTCAAGATCGAGCGCGAAGCGCTGAAGAAGGAGAGCGACCCGGCCTCGCGCGAGCGGCTCGAGCGGCTGGTCGAGGAACTCGACGAGCTCGAGAAGAAATCGGCCGAACTCACCGCGCAATGGCGCGCCGAGAAGGAGAAGATGGCGGGCGCGCAGAAGCTCAAGGAGCAGCTCGACCAGGCGCGTATCGAATTGGAGCAGGTGCAGCGGCGCGGCGACTGGACGCGCGCGGGCGAACTCACCTATGCCGTCATCCCCGATCTCGGGCGCCGGCTCAAGGAAGCCGAAGCCGCCGAGAGTCACCGCATGATCGAAGAGGCGGTCACCGACCAGCATATCGCCGGGGTCGTGTCGCGCTGGACCGGGATTCCGGTCGAGCGGATGCTCGCGGGCGAGCGCGACAAGCTTCTCGCTATGGAAGACAATCTGCGCCGCCGCGTCATCGGCCAGGACGAAGCGGTGATCGCGGTCTCGAACGCCATCCGCCGCGCGCGCGCGGGCCTGCAAGACCCCAACCGGCCGATCGGCTCGTTCTTGTTCCTGGGCCCGACCGGCGTCGGCAAGACCGAGCTGGCGAAGGCCTTGGCCGAATTCCTGTTCGACGACGAGAGCGCGATGCAGCGCATCGACATGTCCGAATACATGGAGAAGCACTCGGTCGCCCGCCTCATCGGCGCGCCGCCGGGCTATGTCGGCTACGAGGAAGGCGGCGCGCTCACCGAAGCGGTGCGGCGGCGGCCCTATCAGGTGATCCTGTTCGACGAAGTCGAGAAGGCCCATCCCGACGTCTTCAACGTGCTCTTGCAAGTGCTCGACGACGGCCGCTTGACCGACGGGCAGGGCCGCACCGTCGATTTCCGCAACACGCTCCTGGTGCTGACCTCGAATCTGGGGAGCGAGTTCCTGGCATCCTTGCCCGAAGGGCAGGAGGTCTCGACCGTGCGCGAGCAAGTGATGGCGACGGTGCGCGCGGCTTTCCGGCCGGAGTTCTTGAACCGGCTCGACGAGATCCTGATCTTCCGCCGCCTGTCGCGCGCCGACATGCAGGGCATCGTCACGATCCAGCTCGCCCGGCTGCAAAAGCTTTTGGCCGACCGCAAGATCGTGCTCGCGGTCGACGACAAGGCGCGGGCTTGGCTCGCCCAAGCCGGCTACGATCCGGTCTATGGCGCCCGGCCGTTGAAGCGGGCGATCCAGCGCGAGCTGCAGAATCCGCTGGCCGAACTGGTCCTCAAGGGCCGCATCAGCGACGGCGAGACGGTCGCGGTGACCGCCGGCGAGACCGGGCTCGCCATCGCCGGCGAGACGGCGAAGGCGGCGGCTTAGGCGCAAGCTGCTCGGCGACTGAACCTGCTGCCTCGTTTGTGGGCAGCAGCGACGGGCCATTAGGGGCTCATCGCGGCAAGCGCGTGGCATGGGATATGCTTGCCTCCTCAGCGAGAGGAGGTGTCTCATGAATCGCGCAGAACTCACCGAGAAGATCGTCGCCATCAAGCGCCGGAAGAAGCTCGCCTGGCGCGCCATCGCCGCCGAGATCGGCCCGGGCTCACCGGTCTATTACACGGCGGCGCTGTTGGGGCAGATGAAGCTCGGCAAGGGCGAGGCCGAGAACGCGGGCCGCATCCTCGGCCTCGACGAGGACGAGGTCCTGCTGCTGCAGGAGGTGCCCTACCGCGGCTCGCTGCCGACGGCGGTGCCGACCGATCCGCTGATCTACCGCTTCTACGAGCTGGTCCAGGTCTATGGCACGACCTGGAAGGCGTTGATCCAGGAGGAGTTCGGCGACGGCATCATGAGCGCCATCGATTTCGACATGGCGCTGGAGCGCCAGCCCGACCCGAAGGGCGACCGCGTGCGCCTGACGATGAGCGGGAAGTTCCTGCCCTATAAGCAGTATTGAGGCCGCCTTCGCTCAGCTGAAATCGCCGGCCCAATCCCTGCTCTCGGCAATCACCTTGAGGCGCCGCAGCAAGGCGGCGGCATAGGCGCCATCGACCGCACGGTGGTCGAAGCTTTGGCCGACCATGGCGACGAGCCGCGGCGCCAGCGCGTCGCCATGCTCGGTCTCGACCACGATTGCGCGCTTCTGCACGGCGTCGAGCGAGAGAATGGCCACCTGCGGCAGGTTGATGATCGGCGCGGTGAAGAGCGTCCCGAAGCTGCCATTGTTGGTGATCGTATAGGTCGCGCCCTCGATATCGGCCGGCGCAAGCTTGCCCTTGCGCGCCTTCTCGACCTGCCGCGCGATCGCTTTGGCGAGTCCGCCCACCGTCATCTCGTCGGCGTGATGCACCACCGGCACGATCAGTCCCTTGTGGTCGAGATCGACGGCGATCCCGAGATGAATGTCGCCGTGCAGGATGAGCCGGTTGCGATCGAAGGAGGCGTTGAGCCGGCGAAATTCGGCGAGCGCCAGGCACAGCGCGCGCGCAACGAACGGAAGATAGGTCAGCGCGGCGCCGTGGCGCTCGAGAAACTCGTGCTTCAGCGCCTGCCGCGCGCGCTCGATGCCGGAGAAATCCACCTCGATTGCCTGAAAGACATGCGGCACCGTGCGCCAGGAATCGGCCAAGTGGCGTGCCGTCTGAGCGCGGATGCGATTCAGCGGCTCGACCGTGTCGCCGGGGCGGAGCGGTAGCGGCGCGGGCTTGCGCTCGCCGGGCTGCGCCGGCGCACGCGCCCTGACATCGGCAGCGGCGATGCGCCAGCCGCCGCGCGCCTTGACGTTCTCGGCGATCGCCGCGAGATCGAGGCCTTCCTGCCGGATCAGGCGCCGCGCCAGCGGCGTGATCTTGAGCCCGAGCGGCGCCGCAGCGGCGCCGAAATTCTCCATGGGCGTGTGCACCTCGTCGAACGGCGCGAGCTTCGTCCGCGCCGCGCCGTTGCCGCGTGTCGGTGGCGCTCCCGCCAGCCCCACCCTTCCCTCCCCCGCTAGCGCGGGAGCGTTAGGGAGGGGGAGTGCGGGGGAGAGCGCGATGGGAGTGGCGCGGGTCGCCGCAATGGCGCCAGCAGCGCTGCCGACCACCGCTACGACCGTGCCGACCGGGACGGTCGCGCCGGCGGCGACGCGAATCTCCGAGAGCACGCCGCTCGCCGTCGCCTGAACTTCCATAGACACCTTGTCGGTCTCGATCTCGAAGAGATTCTCGCCGGCCTCGACCTTGTCGCCGACCTGCTTGAACCAGGATGCGATCTTTCCCTCGGCCACGGTCTCGCCGAGCTGGGGCATGATCACGTCCATCGCCGGCGCTCCGCTCGCTGCCTACCAATTGGCTGAGATGTATTGCGTCTCGAGGAACTCCATCAGCCCTTCATGCGCGCCCTCGCGGCCGAGGCCCGACTGCTTGGCGCCGCCGAACGGCGCCGCGGGATCGGAGACGACGCCGCGATTGAGGCCGACCATGCCGAAATCGAGCCGCTCGGAAACGCGCATGCCGCGCGCCATGTCGCGCGTGTAGAGATAGGCGACGAGGCCGTATTCCGTCGCATTGGCGCGGGCGATCGCTTCGTCCTCGGTTCGGAATTTCTGCACCGGCGCGACCGGGCCGAAGATTTCCTGGCTGAGGCATTGCGCGCCGTCGGGAACATCGGCGAGCACCGTCGGCGGGTAGTAGAAGCCGGTGCCCTTGGGCCGCTCGCCGCCGACCACCGCCTTGGCGCCGCGCTTCAAGGCGTCCTCGACCAGCGCGGCGACCTTGTCGCGCGTGTCGGCATTGACCAGCGGGCCGACGGCGACGCCGTCATCCAATCCGTTGCCGATTTTAAGCGCCTTCATCTTGGCGGCGAACTTCTCGACGAAGGCGTCGTGCACCTTCTCATGGACATAGAACCGGTTGGCCGCGGTGCAGGCCTCGCCCATGTTGCGCATCTTGGCGATCATCGCGCCCTCGACCGCGGCGTCGAGATCGGCGTCCTCGAAGACCAGGAAGGGCGCGTTGCCGCCCAGCTCCATCGCCGGCCGCACCACCATGTCGGCCGCCGCGTGCAGGAGACGCCGGCCGACCTCGGTCGAGCCGGTGAAGGAGATGACGCGCACGCGCGGGTCCTTGAGCATCGCCGCGACCACCGCGCCCGATTTGCGCGACGGCAGGATGTTGACGACGCCCGCCGGCACGCCCGCCTCTTGCAGGATCTCGGCGAGCGCCAGCATGGTGAGCGGAGTCTCCGAGGCCGGCTTCAACACCACCGTGCATCCCGCCGCCAGCGCCGGCGCGATTTTTCGGGTGCCCATCGCCGCCGGGAAGTTCCAGGGCGTGACCAGCACCGCGACGCCCGCCGGCTTGTGCTGCACCAGGATGCGCGCGCCGGTCGAGGGCGCGCGCGAGACCTGGCCGATGTTACGCGGCGCCTCCTCGGCGAACCAGCGGAAGAACTCCGCCGCATAGACCGCTTCGGCGCGTGAATCGCTGAGCGACTTGCCGTTCTCGAGCGTCATCAGACGAGCGAAACGCTCCTTCTGCGCGGTGAAGAGCTCGAAGGACTTGCGCAGGATCTCGCCGCGCTCGCGCGGATTGCGCGCGGCCCAGCCCTCGAAGGCGCCGGCGGCGGCATCGACTGCGGCAAGTCCGTCGGCGATGGTGCCGTCGGCGACCGAGGCCAGCACTTGCTCGGTCGCGGGGTTGAAGACATCGAAGCGCCCGCCATCCGAGGCCGGACGAAACTTGCCGTTGATGTAGAGTTCGGTCGGCGCGTCGATCGCGGGCTCGTTCCTCATGGCATGCCTCATGCGTTCAGGCTGCGGCGGATCTTCTCGACGATGCGCGGCACGCTCGGCAGCGCCAAATCCTCGAGATTGTCTGCCGCCGGCAGCGGTATGTGCGGCGTGGTGATGCGCACGATCGGCCCGTCGAGGTCATAGAACGCCTCGTCGGCGACGATCGAGGCGATCTCGGCGCCCCAGCCGCAAAGCCGCGGATTCTCCTCGACGGTGAAGAGCCGTCCGGTGCGCGCCACCGATCCCAGAATCGTCTGCGCATCGAGCGGCACGAGCGAGCGCAGATCGATGATTTCGACGTCGATGCCGTGCTCCTGCGCCAAACTCTCGGCGGCGGCCAAAGCGCGCGGCACCATCAGCGCCAGCGCCAGCACCGTCGCATCCTTGCCGGGGCGCAGGATCTTGGCGGTGCCGAGCCGATCGACGATCTCGCCGTCGGGCACCTCGGCCTTGGTCGCATAAAGCGATTTGTGCTCGAAGAAGATGACCGGGTCGGGATCGCGCACCGCAGCGGCGAGGAGCCCGATGACGTCGGTCGGATTCGACGGCGCCACCACTTTGAGGCCGGGAATCATCATCGCCCAGTTCTCGACGCTCTGGCTGTGCTGGGCGCCGAAGCGCACGCCACCGCCGTTGCCGGTGCGCACCACCAGCGGACATTTCACCTGCCCATTGCTCATGTAGCGCGATTTCGGGAATTGGTTGGCGATGTAGTCGAAGCAGACGGCGAGGAAATCCGAGAACATGATCTCGGCGATCGGCTTCAGTCCGGTCATCGCCGCGCCCATGGCGGCGCCCAAGATCGCCTGCTCCGAGATGGGCGTGTCGCGAACGCGCTTGGGCCCGAAGCGCTCGAGCAGGCCGACCGTGGTCTTGAACACGCCGCCGGCCTTGGCGACATCCTCGCCGAGAAAGACGACATCGGGGTCGCGCTCCATTTCCTGCGCGATGCCGCGGGCGACGGCGTCGCGATAGGTCAGTTCCGCCACGCCCAGCCTCCATCGGCATAGACATCGGTCGTCAGGATCGCTTCGGCGGGCGGCGGCGCAGCCTTGCAGGCCTCGGTCGCCGCGTCGATCTTGCGCTTCGATTCGTCCTCGATGTGCCGGATCGCCGCCTCGTCGATGCCGATATCGCCGAGCCGCTTGCGATAGAGCTTGACCGGATCGCGCTTCAGCCATTCCTCCAATTCGCCGGGCGGCCGGTATTTCGCGGGATCGGCGCGCGAGTGGCCGCTGTGGCGATAGGTCTTGCATTCGACCAGCGCCGGTCCCTCGCCGGCGCGCGCCCGGGCGAAAACGCGGCGCGCCGTACGGAACACCTCGTCCGCGTCGTTGCCGTCGATGAGGATGCGCTCGAGCCCATAGGAGCCGGCGCGATCGGCCGCCGGGTTGGGCACTGCCGTCACCTCGCCGATCGCGGTGTATTCCATGTAGAGATTGTTTTCGCAGACAAAGATCACCGGCAGCTTCCACACGGCGGCAAAGTTGAGCGCCTCGTGAAAGGCGCCGATATTGGTCGTGCCGTCGCCGAAGAAGCACACCGAGACATCGCTCGCGCCCTTGTACTGGGCGCGCCAGGCGGCGCCGCAGGCGATCGGCAGATGCGCGCCGACGATGGCGTAGGAGCCCATCACTCCGTGGCTCACCGAGGTCAGGTGCATGGAGCCGCCCTTGCCGCGCATCAGCCCGTTGTCGCGCTGCATGAGTTCGCCCAGCACCTGCTCCATGGGCACGCCGCGCGCCAAGGTATGGGCGTGGCCGCGATAGGTGCAAAAGCTCAGATCGCCGGTCTCCATCGCCCCGGCGAAGCCGGCGGCGATCGCCTCTTGTCCGAGCGAAAGATGGCTCGTGCCCTTGACCAGATTCTGCAGAAAGAGCTCATAGGCGCGCTGCTCGAAATCGCGGATCTCCACTTGCAGGCGATAGAGTTCGAGGCGCTTGGCCGCCTCGAGCTCGTCGTTGTGAAGTGCGGCGGGCCTCAGTTGCGCGCGGGATTTCACGGGCGGTCCCTCCTCGGCTCGCGGGCGCGGCGACGGGATCGTGTCCAGACATTCCCGCGTCCCGCGACCGACCAACCATGCCCGCGGCTCTCCCGGGTGTCAACCGCGGGCGCCGCGGCGGCAGGAAAAGCCGGGATGCGCCAATGGGATGGCCGATGTCGACGGAAAGCCGCGGCGGCCGCGCAAGGAAGGCTGGACAAGGGAGTTGTTAGGTCTTATATGTGCGGCTCTCTTCCGTGATCGATGGGGGGTTTGGCGCGTTTTTTT